>Ga0129308_1000443_pt1 | contig 62076 bp, 57 predicted proteins | sample L827metagenome_FD_94440 | JGI IMG/M metagenome (GOLD analysis project Ga0129308, IMG submission 94440) | Ring-tailed lemur group fecal microbial communities from Wisconsin, USA - L827 metagenome | ecosystem: Host-associated > Mammals > Digestive system > Large intestine > Fecal | place: USA...
CACTGCTCTGTAAAGGTATACTTTGCCCTGTCCTTTCCGAAAATATCTTCCTGTGTGATAAAAATAATAATTGTAGACGGAAGTTCTTTGTATTTTGTCTTTTTCCCCGATTTTAGGATTGGGCTGTCCAATAATCCCTGGTAGTACCTGGAACGCTTTACCACGTTGTCATTGCCGGAGTTGTTTTCCATCTCCATATTTACCTGCCTGTTATCTGTGGTTCTTCCCCATGCGTCCAGACGGATGGCACGTTTTCCGAATTTATTCAGTATCACCTGCTCCACCTTAACCTCTTCCATCTCGATTTCCGGTTCCTCTAAAATGATACTGAGCACACATTTATAAGCCTGCTTGTTTTTCATCACCGATAAAAACAGTGCGAAATCACTCAGGTTAAATGCATAACCCTCCGGAAAAAATTCTGCCACATCCGCTACAAATGGTTTTTCTTTTGCCATAAAAATCCCCCTTTTATGATATTTTAGATTTGAATTACTTGGGCGATACGCCCGGTCATTGCCTGTTTCCAGACAACATTGATAGGATACTTGCTTTGATATCAGAATTGATAACAACATTATTATAATGATTATTGTAAGAAAATGCAACTATTTTTTATAGCGGCTAACTGTTTTTCGAAATACTATTTTGTGAAATTTGCTTTACACAGCCAAACCTTTTTCTGCTTTCTACCAAAATACCTTATCTGGCAAAAAAGATACCATAACTTTCTGCATATTACTTTACAGAAAATCATGGCATCTTTCTCTCTTAAGGATACTGTTTATTTCTTCACTTTCACGCTCATTACCTTGCTGTAGCTTCCCTTCATTTTCTTTCCGTCCGCCATCGTATAGGCACACGCTCTGACATAATATTTCTTTCCGCCCTTCAGCTTCGTGATGGTCTTAGAAACTGTGCCGTTCTTTGAAACCGTCACTGTCTTTACATTCTTTTTAAACTTCTTATCCGTGGAATACTGAATGATATACCCTTTTGCCTTTTTATCCTGTTTCCACTTCACTGTCACTGCCTTGGATTTGGCAGATTTTACAGAAGTCAGGGTCAGCTTTTTCGGCTTCACTGTCAAAGTAACCGTCTTAGAAGTTTCTGAATAGTCCCCCTTTGCCGCCGCAGTAATGGTAATCTTCGTTTTTCCGCAGCCCTTAATCGTGACTTTTCCCTTTTTATCTACGGTGGCAATCTTTGTATTCGAAACCTTGTAGGTCAGCTTTCCTCCGCCGTTGGTCTTTGCTCCAAGGGAAAATGCTTTGTCCCCGTATGTTTTCGTGATATTTTTTGCTGTAATCGTCTGTTCCTTTTTCTCCGGCTGTTCTGTTGTTTCCGAACTGCCTGACATTTCCGGCGTCGTGGGTTCCGGCTCTTCCGGCGTTATCGGCAGAATCGGCACTTCCGGCGTCGTAGGTTCTGCCGGTGTTTCCGGCTCGGTCGGCACCTCCGGCGTTGCGGGTTCGGTCGGTGTCTCCGGCTCAGTTGGTTTCTCCGGTTCGGTCGGTGTTTCCGGCTCGGTTGGTGTCTCCGGTTTCTGTTCGCTCCCCGGCTTTTCACCATAATACCTGTATGGAATATTGCGGCTTTTTGCAAATTCCTCAGCATAGGAACCTTCTGCACAGATAATAACCAGTTTAAAAGAATGTACTTCAAATGCATCTGCACTGATACTCGTCACGCTTTCCGGTATCTCAATGGTTTCTATCCCATAAGACCCTCCAAATACTTCTGTTCCAATCTGCTCTACTCCCTCAGAAAGAACCACGTTTTTCAACTTCTTACACTCGGCAAACAGCCAAAGCGGCAGCACCTTCACACTTCCCGGTACCGTGATACTGCTTAAGCTCTCACAGCGCAGAAATGTACGGTGCCCTATGCTCTCTAAGCCCTCCGGCAGTGTGATATCCTTTAAATTGGTACAATCCGCAAACACCTGAAATCCTATGGTTTTCATACTATTCGGTATCACAACACGCTCTAAATTAACGCACTCCTCAAATGCCCCGTCTCCGATTTCCCGGGCGCCTTCCGGTATCACCACTTCCGTTACTCTTTCATTCGCAAAAAATGCCACTGCTCTTATCTCTCTGACGGTTTCCGGCAGAACAATCTTTCCACCCTTTCCGTCGGGGCATATTAAAAGCTGTGTTTTCCCCTTGTTGTATAAAATTCCATCCTCTGAACCATACAACGGATTTTGACTGTCTGCCTTTATCTCTGTCAGATTCGTACTGTACAAAAAGGAATATCCTTCTACCACACTCACATTCTTTGATATCGTGACGCTTGTCAGGTTCGGATTGTCCCCCAGAGAATGCTGCTGAATACGCAAAACATTCTGCGGTATCACAATGTCTTTTTCTGCCCCGGTATAATCCACCAGCACGCCGTTATCCACGGTAAACCCATTTGTGTCCGGATTTGCAGTGGTAAATCGAATCTCTTTTTCTTTCGCATAGGTCTGCACATAGGACCCCAGCGTGCCATAAATAATCAGCCCATCAACACAGTCATCAAACGCATATTCTGCAATATTTATCACGCTCTCCGGTACCCGCACCCGTTTCAAGCCACGGAGCGCCCAGTCTGCTATCTTCTCTAACCCGTCCGGCAGTGCCACAAAACTTTCCTTAGCCCCGACATAATCCACCAGCACGCCGTTATCTATGGTAAAGCCATCTGCATCCGGAGTTGCAGTGGTAAAACGAACCCTGTATTTCGCAGCATATTCCTCTGCACAGGAACCCTGTACACCATAAATGATTCCGGTATAAAACGCCTCTACTCCCATATAAGTCACGCTGTCCGGTACCTTCAGCCGTTCCATATCACAGCCTCCGAATGCCCACGCCCCTATACTCTCCAGCCCGTCCGGCAAATCAACTTTCTTCAGTTCCCAGCAATATATGAAGGCTTCGTCCCCTATTTTCTTCATACTTTTCGGCAATACAATCTCTTCTAAGGTTTTACAGTTAAAAAAAATGTCGTTTCCTATACTCTCTACGCCTTCTTCCAGTACAACCCTCTTCAATTCATAATCATACGCAAATGCCCAATTCCCCAAATGCTTTACGCTTCCCGGTATTGTAATGTCAGTAAGCGAACAATCAGAGAACGCAAAGTCCCCTATTTCTGTCACACCTTCCGGTATCGTGATTTCCGTCATTTTAAGATTATTATGAAACGCACTATCCCCTATTTTCTTCAGTCCATCCGGAAATGTTACACCGGATAGCTTAAGACAATATTCAAAGCAGCTGTCTCCTATCTCCGTCAGGCTTTCCGGCAGTATAACGCCTGTCAGGTAATCGTAATTGTTATAAAAAACATAATCCCCCAGCTTTGTTACTCCCTCCGGCACCATAAATGTTCCTTTCGTCTTTTCTTTCGGACAATAAACAAGTACCTTCTCCTGCTCATCTTCCCTGTATAAAATTCCATCTTCCGTATAATAATAAGGATTTTTACTATCCACCCTTATATCCGTCATTTTGTAGTTCTTCCTGAATGCTGACCCTTCTATCATTTTTACGCTTTCCGGCAGCGTAATCTCATTCAGGCTGCTGCATTCGTAAAAGGCTTCATCTCCGATATACTCTACTCCGTTCTGAATTGTGACAACCTTTACCTTCATCTGACAAAATGCGCTATTTTCTATCCTTTTAAGACTTCCCGGTATTTCAATTTCTTCTATATGTAATCCGGCAAACGCCCGGTAACCCAGGCTTGTTATGCTTTGCGGCAGCGTAACACTCTCCAATCCCCAACAGGACAAAAAGGCTTCATCTCCTATGCTTGTTACCCCCTCCGGTATCGTAACACTTGTAATTTCCGTACGTTTCTGAAAGACTCTATCCCCTATCGCTGTCACGCCTTCCGGTATCACGACTTCCGTAGCCGTTCCGGTATATGCCGTCAGCACACCGTTTTCAATGACAAAGCCATTCTCATCCGCATTTGCTGCGGCTTCTTCCTCCGCTGTCCGTTCTTCGCTTTCCTCCGGCTGCTCCGTTTCACTCAGCTCCAACAGTTCTTCGGTTTCCTCCGGCTGCTCCGTTTCACTTGGCTGCGACTGTTCTCCTGTCTCTTCCAGCAATTCCGTTTCGCTCACTGTCATCTGCTCATCTAACAGTTCTCCGGGCTGGTTTGCCGCCATCGCTTCCGCCGGGCTGACACAGCCGATGAACAACGCCGCTGCCAACAGACCAGCCAATAATTTTCTCTTTTTCATTTCCATTTTCCCTCTTATTCCATTTTCAGCAATTCTTCTAGCTTCACCTTCGCCGCCTCATACCCGGCAAACTGTATTCCGTGAATCCCGGCAGCCTCCGCCCCCCGGATATTATCCTCACGGTCATCTAAAAACACGCATTCCTCCGGTTTTAACTCAAATTTCTCCAGCAGGGACTGGTATATCTCCGGTTCCGGTTTAATCTGGTGCACCTCAAAGGAAAACATCTGCCCGTCCACATCCTCTAAAAAGGACAGCGCCCGCTCCCTGGTCTGGGCATAGGTTCTTCTGGCATAGTTCGAAAGGATATATAAATGATACCCTCTGTCCCTCAACCCCTGCATCCACCCTTTCACATAGTCATACTGCCAAATGGCTGTTCCTACATTATCCCAGAACAGGCGGATTTCCTTTTCATATGCCGGAGCTTTTTCAATAAAAACCTGAAGCTGCTCCTCATCGCTCAAAAGGCTCCTGTCGCTCTCGTTCCAGTCATCGGTTTCCACTGTTGCCGCCGATACGGCTTTCACTGTGTCTTCATCAAAGCCCAGTTTCCGCATTGCCACGTCCGGCTCCCACTCCACTAAAACCTTTCCCACGTCAAAAATAATATTTCTTATCATGTTCTTCCTCGTTTCTCCCTGTTTCCATCATCAACCTTGTCGTTTTCTCCTTGCAAATTTTCCTTCTCCCGGCAGTGCAGTCTGTCTTTTCACACGCAAAACTTCCGCAGTGCAGTCTGTCTTTTCACACGCAAAACACCGACAGTATTTCATTTTACAGGGATTTCTTCCTGTAAGATAAAAGCCTGTCGGCATCCTTCTTTTGTCAAATGTTATTTTGTGCGGTAAATAATGTCGTCTCTTCCCGGTCCGTTGGATACCATGGTAATCGGATAACCAATCTGCTCTTCAATAAATTCCACATAGTTCCGGCAGTTCTCCGGCAGCTCTTCGTATTTTTTAATGCCCCGGATATCGCATTTCCAGCCCGGAAGGGTCTTTAACACCGGTTTTGCTTTCTCTAATTTTGCGGTGGTCGGGAAGTCTGTGGTCACTTCGCCGTCAATCTCATAGCCCACGCATACCGGAATTTCATCTAAATAACCTAATACGTCAAGCACGGTAAACGCCACATCCGTGGTTCCCTGCAGGCGGCAGCCGTACTTGCTTGCCACGCAGTCAAACCATCCCATACGTCTCGGACGTCCGGTGGTTGCGCCGTACTCTCCGCCGTCTCCGCCGCGTCTGCGAAGCTCGTCCGCCTCCTCCCCGAAAATCTCGCTGACAAAGGCTCCCGCTCCCACTGCGGAGGAATAGGCTTTACATACCGTTACAATCTGCTTGATTTCGTAAGGAGGAATACCTGCTCCGATAGCGCCATATGCCGCTAAGGTGGAAGATGAGGTTACCATCGGATAAATGCCGTGGTCCGGGTCCTTTAAGGTTCCAAGCTGTCCCTCTAAGAGAATGGTTTTTCCCTCTTTGATTGCCTTATCTAAATAGGAAGAAACATCACAGACATAAGGAGCCACCATATCACGGTACTCATGGAGCGTCTCTAACAGCTCGTCCGTGTCAATCAGCGGCTTGTGATATAAGTGCTCTAGCATAACGTTTTTGGACTCTGCCACTCGCACTACCTTTTCCTTTAACAGTTCCTCGTCAAACAGCTCGCTGACCTGGAAACCGATTTTTGCATATTTATCTGAATAAAATGGCGCAATGCCTGATTTGGTGGAGCCAAAGGATTTGCCGCCTAACCGTTCCTCTTCGTACTGGTCAAATAAGATGTGGTACGGCATTACAATCTGTGCACGGTCTGACACTAAAATTTTAGGCATAGGCACATCACGGTCTACGATGGACTGAATCTCCTTGAACAATACCGGAATGTTTAAGGCAACGCCATTTCCGATAATACTGGTGGTGTGATTGTAAAACACGCCGGAGGGCAGGGTGTGAAGTGCAAATTTACCATAATCATTTACGATGGTATGACCTGCGTTCGCACCGCCCTGAAAACGAACGATAATGTCCGCCTCTTTCGCCAACATATCCGTAATCTTACCTTTTCCCTCGTCTCCCCAGTTTGCTCCAACAACTGCTTTTACCATTTTGTATTCCTCCTAGTTTTCCCAAAAGAATTTTCCCTTAAGACAGAGAAAACGGCAGTTTGTAAAAACTGCCGTATCTCCCGTCTTTACTTTCTGATTATACATGATGATTTTGTATAAGTAAAATTAATATTTATTATATTTAGCATAACATATAATTATGTTCGCACTCCACCATGGCTGAAAAATGTAACGCCGCAGAGGAACGAACAAACAGGTCTGCCTCATTATCAATGATACACCAGCAGACTGTCTAAAAGCGTTGCCGCCGCTGCCGACAGGGGCACACGCTGGTCGGATACAATGCAGAACTGGCGCTTCGGAATATTTTTTTCAAATTCCAGCGGAAACAAAGCTCCGCTTTCTATCTGCTCCTTTGCAAATTCCGACACCACACTGGCAATGCCTAAATTCCGGATAGCGAACTGTATCAGCATATCGCTGGTGGCAAGCTCAAACTCCGGGTGCAGGGTAACGCCCTCCTGCCCTAAGAAATCCTCCACATAGCGCCTGGTGGAGGTTGTCCCCTCTAAACACATCACCGGATATTCCTCCAACGCTTTGTAGCTTAATTTCTTCCCTTTTAAATGTTTAAATTTCTTCCCCGCCACGAAAATATCGCTGATGTCCTTCACCGGGGTCACCTTCAGATGGCTGCTGCTGTGAATCGGGGTGCTGACAATGCCAAAGTCTATTTTCCCGTCAGATAAATGCCGTAACGTTTCCGGCGTGGGCGCATTGGTCACCTTCACCCGGATTTTCGGATATTTCTCATGAAACTGCTCTAAATACGGCAGCAGATAAAACTGCAGCGTCATGTCGCTTGCCCCGATACAGATTTCCCCTTTTTCTAAATTCAGCATTTCAAGCAGCTTCTTTTCCCCGGAAAGTATCGTCTCATACCCTCTTCCCACATAGGAAAACAGCATTTCCCCCTCCTTGGTCATGCGCACCCCCTTTGAAGTCCGCACAAACAGCGCACAGGACAAATCCGCCTCTAAATGCTTCACCGCCTGGCTCACTGCCGGCTGAGAGATGGAGAGCTTTTCCGCCGCCAAAGTGATACTTTTATAATTTGCCACATAATAAAAGATTTTATAATATTCTAAATTAATATCCATATTTTTTCCCTTCACCTGCCTGCGTTTCATTCTGTCTGCATGAATTTCCGCAATCTTTCATTTTCGTTTCACTGCTCTTCAAAAAAATACATGTTTTTATCAAAAAAGTACATTGTTTTTTCTGCTTCTATTTCGTATACTAGTGTGCTGACATGTTCATTTTTAGCTAAATTGTGCTGAATATATCGTCACTCTACAAGGCGGAGGAGGGAGGCGTAGCGGTGGCTACGTTGACCGACGACAACGCAGCAGATGGCGATATAGGCAGTACAATTTGGCTAATTATGAACGTGTCAGTGCACTAGGCTACGCAATTAAGGTTTCTGTTTTATCTTACCAAAATTTGAAAGGAGACGCAATGCAATGACAAAAGATATGACTTCCGGAAATCCACTGAAAATGATACTGCTTTTTTCCATTCCCGTACTGCTTGGGAATCTGTTTCAGCAGTTTTATAATATGGTTGACACCATTATCGTCGGCAGATACTTAGGTGAGGACGCCCTCGCCGCCGTAGGCTCTACCGGGTGCCTGATGTTCCTTGTGTTAGGCTTTGCCAACGGGATTGCCCAGGGCTTCGGCGTCATGGTTTCCCACGCCTTCGGCGCAAAGGACTACCGCCTGTTAAAACACTATGTGGCGCTTTCCCTGATGCTTACCGTTATTGTGTCCGCCCTGCTTACCATCCCCACCGTGGCAGCCTCACGGCAGTTTCTTCTGTGGATGCACACGCCGGAAAATATTCTTACCATGGCGGACAGCTACATCAAAGTAATTTTCGCCGGCATTATCCTTACCATGTCATACAACGTGGTGTCCGGCATTTTGAGAGGTATCGGCGACAGCAAAACGCCTCTTTACTTTTTGATTTTTTCTTCCGCGCTAAACATTATTTTAGATATTTTTCTGATTGTAACGGTAAATTTAGGCACCGCCGGGGCAGCCTACGCCACGGTGATTGCCCAGGGACTCTCTGCGGTACTGTGCTTTCTCTATATGTTCCGCAAATTTGATATTTTAAAAACCTCCCGCAGCGACTACTATTTAGACGCCGCCGGGGTAAAAAATATGCTGTCCATCGGCATTCCCATGGCGTTAAACTATTCCATTACCGCCATCGGCACCATGATTTTGCAGAGCGCCATCAACGTGTTTGGCTCCGGGGTGGTGGCAGCCTTTACCGCCGCCTCCAAGGTAAACAGCATTGCCACACAGCCGATGCCGACCCTGGGCACCTCCATCGCCACCTACTGCGGACAAAACTTAGGTGCCGGGAAATATGACCGGATTTTCAAAGGAATGCGGCAGGGCTTTTTCCTCTGCGTGGGAACCGCCGTCATTGCCGCTGCTTTCAGCCTTTTGGGCGGGGAGTATGTGGTAAGCTGGTTTGTCAGCAACCCCTCGGAGGAAATTTTTACCTATGCCATGGAGTACCTTACCGTGGCAAGCTGGTTTTACCTTCCCCTCGCCATGATTTTCCTCTACCGGAACGCCCTGCAGGGCTTGAACCAGGGACTTATCCCCATGCTGAGCGGCTTCGTGGAAATGTTCTGCCGGATTGGGACAATCCTGCTGCTTTCCTCAAAGCTGGGCTTTTTAGGCGTCTGCCTTGCAGACCCCGCCGCCTGGGTCGGCGCTGCCATTCCTCTTGTCATCAATTACCTTGTATGGAAGAAAAAGAAAGCTGCCAGCCTGGCAGCTTCCTAAAAAATCCATTTCACCTTTTCTTACGCTTCCAGCTCCGGTATCTTCTTAGAACATGCCACCGCCAGCGCTCCCGGTCCGATGTGACAGGACACGCTTAAGGACAATGGATTTAACACAATCTCCATCCCCGGAAAAGCAGCCTCCACCTCTTTTTTGAACGCCTCCGCTGCCTCTAAATCCTTGGTATACGCCATCTCTAAATACATATGCTCTCCGTTCGGGTCCCCGAAACGATTCGCAAAATCATTTTTCATGGCGTCAATCATTATATTTTTCGCCTGCTTTACGGTTCTCGCCTTGGCAAATGCGTCTAACTTCTCCCCCTGAATCTGGAGCACCGGTTTTAATTTCAATAAGGTTCCCAATGCCGCTGCCGCCGGGGTGATTCTGCCGCCCTTTTTCAGATAGTACAGCGTATCCACCATAATATAAATAGAGGACTCCATTTTATCCCGCTCTAAAATATCCTTAATCTCCGCTGCGCTTCTGCCCTGTTCTGCCAGCGCCATGGCATCTAAAACGGACTGCCGCTGGGTAACAGAAATTCTCTGGTTATTCACCACCTGCACCTTTCCATCATAGTCCTGGGCGAGCATTAACGCCGTCTCACAGGAGCCGCTGAGCCCTGATGACATGGGAATATGCACAATCTCATCATAGGTTTTCAGCAGCTCGTCCCAGGTATCGGTTACGTTTCCCACTAACGGCATAGAAGTGGAAATGTTTGCATCCTCAGAAAGCATCTGGTAAAACTCTTCCTGTGTCAAATCAATATCCTCGTATAATGTCTTTTCACCTACAAAAAAAGGCATCGGCAAAATCGTAATCCCTAACTCTTTTGCCTCCTTCTGGGTAATACCACTGTTACTGTCAGATACAACTGCTACTTTACTCATGAAACTGCAAACCTCCTATAATGTTTCTGAACGCTCTTTGATGTTTTTCTGGAAATTAATGATTTCATGCTCATATTCCTCTGTCATATACTGAGAGGTAATCATGAAATCTGCGGACGCACGGTTGTTGGCAATAGGAATGTCATAGACCTGGGCAATCCGAAGAAGCGCCTTTACATCCGGGTCGTGGGGCTGCGCCGTCAATGGGTCGGAAAAGAAAATGATGAAATCTACCTTTCCCTCCACGATTTTTGCTCCAATCTGCTGGTCTCCGCCTAACGGACCGCTGTTATAGCCTCTCACAGGAAGACCTGTCTTATCCGTAATCATCCGGGCGGTGGTTCCTGTACCGCACAAAAAATGATTTTTTAAAATCTCTTTGTTTTCTTCACACCATGCAATCAAATCAGCTTTTTTATTATCATGCGCAATCAGCGCAATATTTTTCTGTTTTCCAATGGTTAATGTAATAAAATTTTCTCCCATACTCCCTCTCCTTTTCTTTTTTTACTCCGCTCATTATATCATATTCTTTTTTAATCTTCCACCATAAAATCACTGGCAAAAGAAAAACAGAGCTGCGTGCACAGCCCTATTTTTCTATCAGCTTCTGTTAATTTGTCTCCACCAGCTGCTTCATTTGCTGGGAAATGGAGTAAATCTCCCCTAATACCGTATTCAGCTCCTCCAGGCTGTCCATGCTCTCGTCACAGACCGCTAAACTGTTGTCCGCAGAAGCGGAAACTTCTTCACTGGTAGCGGAAAGATTGGTAATGCTGTCATTAATCTGGGTATTCGCCTCTAAGATACCGTCCACCTCAGTGGTCAACCGGGTCACCGCGCTATGTAACGTCTCCATCTTATCCTCTATCAGAGAAAACTTCTCCTTTGTCTCTTCTATCATCCCATTCTGCCGTTCGGAGGATTCCGCGGATTTCTGCATATTGTCCGCTGCCTCTTCCGCATTCACCATGAGTTTTTCTATAATGTCCGTTATCTTTCCGGTGGCTTCTTTTGTCTCTTCCGACAGCTTTCTGATTTCATCCGCCACAACGGCAAAGCCTTTTCCCGCCTCTCCTGCACGCGCCGCCTCGATGGAAGCGTTTAACGCCAGCAGATTGGTCTGGTCAGAAATGCTTGTAATGCTGGCAATGATAACCTCCACTTCCTTGATACGGTTATTCAGCTCCTCCGTGGTGGTTCTGGTTGCAAGGTTAATCTGTGCCGTCTCTCCCGACTGCAGCTTTAACTCCGCCACCAGTCCGGCGCCTTCTACCACAGCTTCCTTGGAAACCTCCGAAGCCCCTTTCATGGAGTTTGTTTCTTCCTCTGCGCTCTGCAGGCTGCTCTGGATATTGTTGGTCATCCTGGTCTGGGCTTCGATTGCCTCCGCCGTTACCCTCACGCTGCCGGCAATCTCCTTCACCGACTCATGGCTGTTGTGCATGCTTTCCGTCAAAACCTCTGCTTTTTCCCTTGCCACGTCAAACTTGTCCGACAACTCCTCCGACAAGCCCATAATCTCGGCGGCAATCCTTGCGCTGCTGTCCATCTGCTCTTTGATGGCTTCCAAATCCTCTTCCGCATGGCGTGCCAGTATCCCTACCACAATATTGCACACTACACAGAATAAGATGGTAAAACAGCTCTGCAGCAGAGCCTCCGTCTGGTCACCGATCCCCGTCACAAAGGTTCTCACTGTGACCGCCAGGCTCAGCACGCTTACTATGACGGCACAGCATTTTGTAAGCCCTTTATGCGTATACAGCACTACCGCAAGCATAATCGGAAACGCAAAGGCGTAATACGCAATATAAGAATTGGTAAGCACCATCAGCGCGTATACCACCAGCATACAAAAAATGCTGATTTTCACAAACTGCTGGTCTTTTTTGTATTTCACGTATGCCGCCAAAAAGATAACCGTAGCAATGACGTTTACCACGGTACGAAGCGTCACCATTGTTATATTTGCCGTGGCGTCCGCATACCCAAGAAAAGTTAAAATATCTATTACACCCAGAATAATCATCCCTAAAACAAAGGTGATTTTGTTTTTCTGCAGTCTCTGCATTGTTTTCAGTTCCATAACATTCCCCTGCCTTTCCATCCATGTTGTCTTATGTTTTCTTTTGTTATTTTCTCTCCTGAGGTAATGTTACCGTTCCATCCACCAGCATTTTAATAAACGCTGTATCCCTGATAATCCAGGGGTCCTTCCCGATTAACGTATTCCGCTCATAAATTTCTTCCGGAGACGCCCATCTCAGTTCATATCCCTTTGCAACCTCGCTGGGGGTAAGCTGCAGCGCCTCCTGCTTTGCTCCCGTCTCACAATAAAAGAACATGGAGTGACAGATATATTTTTTCTCAGGATTGAATAAATCTTTTCTTATTTCCCTGATTTCCCCTAATTCTAAAATGCTCTCTTCTAACACATGAAGCCCTGTCTCTTCTAAAATCTCCCTGACAAGCGCCTGTGTAAAATCCTCCCCCTTTTCTAATCCTCCGCCCGGAATCTTATATTCGCCGTCCCGGCTGCACTGCATCGCAAGCTTTCCGTCCCGACAGATAATCCCCCGCACAGAATATTTTTCATACACATCAACCGTATCCTGATAATCTCCTGCATCAAATACTGTCAGAATCTTCATACCGCTTCCTTTCTGTTGTACAAGTCTATTTTCTTAGTTAAATTTTAGCACGATGTGCCTTATTTTACAATCCTTTTGTAACTTTTATACAATCAATTAGCATATTTTTGCTTAATTTATTACAAAAGGAGGAAACTCATTTTTATTTCATGAATATTCACTCTTTATTTTCGCAGCTTTTTCGGAAACTGCTTTTCAAGCTTCACGCAATCGTCTCTCCAAAAAATGTAAAAATAAAGTGTGCGCTCTCCGTTCCACTCCGGTCGGCACAAATCAGATGTCCCCCGGACATCTTGTGCCCTGCCCGGAGGGCTTTTTATTTCATAGGAAAGTCATCACTTTTGTACATTAATGCAACAAGGTTTTTCCTATGAAAAAAAAACAGGAGACGCTTTCGCATCTCCCGTTTTTCATTGCGGTCTGTATTTATTTTTACATCATACCCATTCCGCCTGCACCGCCAGCCGGCATTGCAGGAGCTTCTTCTTTGATATTTGCCACAACAGATTCTGTGGTAAGCAGAGTAGACGCTACAGATGTTGCATTCTGTAATGCAGTTCTGGTTACTTTTACCGGGTCAAGGATACCGTTTTCTACCATATCCACATATTCCTCGGTAGCTGCGTTAAATCCGGTTCCCTCCGGAGACTCTTTTACCTTGTTGATGATAACGGCGCCTTCTAAGCCTGCATTTGCAGAAATATAGTAAAGCGGAGCTTCTAAGGCTTTTAAGATAACCTTTGCGCCTGTTTTCTCATCGCCCTCTAAGGTTTCTGCTAATTTCGCCACTTCCTTGGTTGCATGGATATAAGCGGAACCGCCGCCTGCGATGATACCCTCTTCTACGGCTGCTCTTGTAGCGTTTAAAGCGTCCTCCATACGGAGTTTTGCTTCCTTCATCTCAGTCTCGGTTGCTGCACCCACACGGATAACGGCAACGCCGCCTGCTAATTTTGCCAGTCTCTCCTGCAATTTCTCTTTGTCAAATTCAGAGGTAGTCTCTTCAATCTGTCCTCTAATCTGACCCACTCTTGCAGTAATGGCTGCTTTATCTCCTGCGCCGTCTACAATCACGGTATTCTCTTTCTGAACCTTCACGGATTTTGCACGTCCTAACTGGTCCATGGTAACGTCCTTTAACTCTAAGCCTAAATCAGAGCTGATAACCTGACCGCCTGTTAAGATAGCGATATCCTCTAACATTGCTTTTCTTCTGTCGCCGTAGCCCGGAGCCTTAACAGCTACTACATTGAAGGTTCCACGCAGTTTGTTTACGATTAATGTGGTCAGCGCCTCACCCTCGATGTCCTCAGCGATGATTAACAGTCTTGCACCACTCTGTACAACCTGCTCTAACAGAGGAAGGATTTCCTGGATATTACTGATTTTCTTATCTGTAATTAAGATGTACGGGTCGTCTAATACTGCTTCCATTTTGTCCATATCGGTGCACATATAAGCAGATACATAACCACGGTCAAACTGCATACCTTCCACTAAATCAAGCTCAGTCTGCATGGTCTTGGACTCTTCAATGGTGATAACGCCGTCGTTGGAAACTTTTTCCATAGCGTCTGCCACCATGTTTCCTACTTCCTCATCTCCTGCGGAGATAGCTGCTACTTTGGCAATCTGGTCTTTTCCTTTTACTTTGGAGGACATTGCAAGGATAGCTTCCACTGCCTTGTCAGTTGCCTTTTTCATACCACGTCTTAAGATGATTGGGTTTGCGCCAGCCTCTAAGTTCTTCATTCCCTCCTGAACCATTGCCTGTGCCAACACGGTTGCGGTGGTTGTACCGTCGCCGGCTACATCGTTGGTCTTGGTAGCAACTTCTTTTACTAACTGTGCTCCCATGTTCTCGAAAGCGTCCTCCAACTCAATTTCCTTTGCGATGGTAACGCCGTCGTTGGTGATTAACGGAGCGCCGTAGGATTTATCCAGAACAACGTTTCTTCCTTTCGGTCCTAAGGTTACTCTTACGGTATTTGCTAATTTATCTACGCCAGCGCCTAACGCTGCTCTTGCTTCTGTGCCATATTTAATTTCCTTTGCCATGTCTGTCTACCTCTTTCTTATTATATTTTATTTTCCTGAGAAATATGATTTATTCTACCACTGCTAAGATATCGTTCTGTTTTACGATAATGTACTCTTCACCGTCTAATTTTACTTCGGTGCCTGCATATTTCGAATAGATAACCTTCTGTCCGGCTTTCACCTGCATGGTTACTTCTTTTCCGTCTACCATTCCGCCAGGACCTACGGCGATAACCTCTGCCTCCTGCGGTTTCTCCTGTGCGCTGCCAGTAAGGATGATACCGGATTTTGTGGTTTCCTCTGCCTCACACTGTTTTAATACAACTCTGTCGCTTAATGGTACTAATTTCATGCTGCATTCCTCCTGTTTTCATTCATCGTCTTATTTTTGTTCTTTTGGGTGGTTATTAGCACTCATTTCGTTTGAGTGCTAACCGATAGTCATATAATAGATTTTTGTCTTGCAATCTGCAAATAAATATATTCCGGTATTTCAAAATATATGCTTGCTATTTCTCTTGTTTTCTCTTGTTTTCTCGTTTTTTTATATTTTCTTTCATTTTATACTTTTTTTAGATTTTTCTACCATGCGTATTTTTTTTGCTATTACTATGCATTGTTCCATATCTTCATCATAAACATCTGGTCCAAATGTTTCTGCAAATATTTTATTTATTGCCCGTGCTAATGGTTCAATCTGCACATTAGGCTTCGCGCAAATAAATTCACATATCTTTTTTATTTCATTAAAATATTCATCTTTGGGAGCCATAGGAAAAAATCCGATAGGGTCCCAGTCATTTATAATTTCTGTTATCGCTTCCATTACTTCACCTGTTAATGCATTGCTCCCGTCTCCCTCCGCCGCATATCTTAGTCTCCTATAGAAATCAATTAACTCCTCACTAAATTCTACGTTATACTCCTGTTCATTAATCTCATCTATTGAATTACCCATATAAAAATTCATAATAAAGTCCTATTTATACTTTTTTTGATTTTTCTATACATCACAATCTTCATATTGATTTAACACATAAACTTTATAATATTCATCTAAAAACTTATCCGGCAAACGAAGTCGGCAATAATCATCTATAATTTGTAAACTCTTTTTTATTGATTCCACATCACTATTTAATGAACAGCGTTTTCCTAAAAATTCTGTTATTAGCCCCTCCTTTCCTATTTCCAATCCCGCTCCAAATCTTCCATATTGGTCATCCAAATTACACTTTAACCAAAAGGAATCATATAATATACACGCTACTTCTTTTGTTGCAGAATTAAGATACCTCATCTTAGCTTTATATCCAAAAAATTCTTCCACTAAATCATATAACTCATCTACCGTCATTGTTAATCTCCTTTAATATCGTGGTTTCATTGTCATAGTTCCGGCATCCCACTTGTAATTATTTTTTAACAGGTATTGATACTCTTGCCCTAATGCACCTGTATCATTAATCGGATTATGTGAAAATTGAAATGTCTTCCCTGCATTTATCCCATCATCCAGAAATGTCTCGTTAAACAATTTAAACATATCTTCATCCGTATATCCGTATTTCGCTTTAATACTATTCCACTCATTCCCTAAACTAAAATATGTATAATCATCTCCTGCCTTTGTTATATAACTTGTTGGTCCACCTCCATCATATTTTCCAAGCATTACTTTATCTTTTTCCGCATTATGTATACTACTTTGATAAATCTTATCATAGTCTGTAAAAGATATAATCTTACTACTCTCTAACGCCTCATCCACATACTTCCCAATTTCCCCGACATTTTTTCCTGTCTTTCCGGCTTTCCCTGCCGCTTTCGCCGCATCCTCCGCCTTATCTGCAGCCTTCGCGATATCCGTAACATCATCTATATGCCCGATAACCTTACCGCCAGCCTTGACCGCTGTTTTCCCGCCGCCAACGGCTTCTCCTATCCCAGGAGCAAATGCCAGCCCGGACAGCAATGCGTTGCTCCAGTCTCCCTCTGCTGCATACCATGCCGTATTGACGCCATCAAACGCCGCCCCTATTCCCGGAATAAGCCCTGCTGCGTCAAGTACGAAATGCCAGTCTATTTCCTGCTCCTTCACCTTCTTTTCCGCATCTTCATAGCACTTCACACACTCAGAAAAGGTCTGCAACAGCTTCTCCACATCTTTTCTTTCCTCTGTCACTTCCTGGCATTGCCTGTTCAAGTGGGTTACGATGTCTTTGTATTCAGACATACTGCTGAGATTCTCTTTTACTGCATACAATCTCTTTTCTAAGCTCTTCATTTCCGCTATCATCGCAGTAAATTCTTTTTTTATCCGAATACTCTCCTTTAGGTCAATTCGAAATTCTGCCATTTTCTGTCTCCTCATGTAGTATTTTAAAACAAATTCATACTAACATAAGTTGACCTGAATTTTTCATTTTCGCGACGAACAACACGGGAAATGGGATGAATAACCAGTTTTGCCTTTATTCAGAGCGGAAACTCTCAGTTTCCTATAGAGATTAAGCCTAATGTTACATCTGAAAAACCTCTATTGTTGGCTCCCATTCCGTAACAATATCGAGATTATAATTTTCTGTAATCACAACATAATGCTTTAAGTTCAAAAAATCTCCATAACCCTTGGAAATTTCATTTACTTGTTTTCCAAATTCACCTTCTTTGACTTCATAAATCACATTTTCAAAATTATTATCTTTATATTTCTTAATCTCATCGGCAGAATAAAGGTTGTTTTGTACCATTCCCTCATCTAACATTCGGATTGCCTGAACCATTCCAAACTTAATCATTACGCGCACCTGCTTACTTTCCAGTTCTATCGTCAGTCCCTGCTTCTCACCATTTATCAACTGCATTTGATAAACCGCTTTGGGAATTTTACCAATAAATACTTCCTTCCAGTTTTCCATATTATTAATCCCCTAATACCGAATTTTATAAACTTTATTGTTAGAAACCCTTATTTCAAGTGTCGCACCACCCGTTGTACTACCTGGACAAATAACAACAGTTGTTCCATCACTTAATTTACCAATTAATTTTCACTGCCAAATTTATCCGCCACCACATGGCGTACCCGCTCTTTTACGGTCTTGTTTCCCTCACTCCACAAAAGCTTGAGTGCCTTAGAAAATACCTTCTGGGTTTCCTCCGGCAGCTTGCTCTTCGCTTTCATCAGCTCCTGCACTGTTTTCCAACGGCTGTGATAAAAGTCGTCCACGGTCTTAATCTGGGCTTCCTCCAACATGCCGAACACCGTCTCCACAATCTGTTCCCGCTCTTCCTCCTTCAGCTGGTAAAGCCAGGATTTCATGGTTTTATCCAGCAGAATACTCTGCGCCGCCACTTCTTCGGCATAGACAAAGCTGGTTCCAAGCACCTCCCAGGACATGGCATCATGCTGCTGAATGCCGCTTCCGGTGCTGCGCACTACCTTAAATTCCTCCTGATGTTCTAAGAGCATTCCCACGATGGAGGATTCCGGCAAAATCGTGGTGATTTTCGGCAGCATTTCCCGGTATGCCTCGCTTTCTATCATTTCCTTTGACACGCCGGGACCGTCGTTGCTGTATACCTGCACAATCCGCTGCTTTACCTCCGGACGGCAGTTCACTGATGCATAGACAGAAAGGTTGCCGCCCTTGGAGTGCCCTCCTACCCGCACCACCTCATAACAGGAATCTACCATATAATTCAGATATTCTACCGCTTTTAACTGCCCCGGCGTAGTGGACAAGTACCCCATGTTAAAATCCTCCCGCCAGCCCACAATGGTGCTGTCCGTCCCGCAGAAGGACACATAAAGGCTGCCGTCCTCTAAGGTGACGCAGACCACGGAAAACTGGGATTGTTCCTCATCGCTGATGTCGTTCACATAACCGGAAAGCTGTATTTCGGAAAAACGCTTCGTCTGCGCCATCTTTTTCATCACAAACGCAGCCATTTTCGTCATGGAAACCCGCGCCATGATTTCCTCTTCCGTATGCGTCTCAAAAAAACGCTCCGACGCTTCTTTTAAGGTAATTTTCTCCCCGCTGCCCGGTTCCGGCACAATGCCTGTAAAATCCACGTAAACCAGCTGGGCTAAAATGAGGTTATCCACCTCGTTAAATTCCGACGCCTCTAATGATAAATCCCCTCTCCAGTCCAGATAATCCATGATGTTTGCCATAGCTTCTCTCCTTTCACCAATCCGCCTATCTTCTCTTATTGCCTGCTCCGCCGCCTTTTCAGGTTTCTGGCAGCAAATCTGTCGCTTTCTTTCAGGAAATCAGCCCGTAATGCAGCAGCCCGTTGTAAATTCCGTCCTTATCAATGGCTGTTGTCACATATTCCGCCGCTTCTTTTGCCTCCTTTGTGCCGTTTCCCATGGCAATTCCGTGCGCCGCAAAGGAAAGCATTTCCAAATCGTTAGCGCTGTCCCCGAAAGCGTAGGTATCTTCCCTTTCAACGCCTGCCAGCTCACACATCTGCGCAATTCCGGTGGCTTTGGAATAACCCTTTTTCCCGATTTCCACAAGCCCCTCCGCCTGATGTATGATAGCTTCAAAGCCCTCTCCCAAATCCCTGCGAAACTGCTCCATATCCGCATTTCCAATGACGGCGCTCATTTTATTGACCTCATAATGCACTGTCCCGGTAATGGGTTTTACTGCCCCTCCTAACACCTCCCGCAGATGTATCACATAGGGGTCCTCCCGAAATTCCGTCTCATCCACATAAATATACTCCGGTCCCTCGAGCACCACCGGCATACCGTGTTTTTTCAGGGTTTTTAGGGCATGGTTTAATTCTTCCTCCGTCAAAAGCCTTTCAAACGCTCGTTTTTCCTGAAATTCGATGTGCGCCCCGCAGGCTGCCACCATGCCGTCAAATCCCAATGCCAGAAGTTCGGCGCTCCTGACATTGCAGCGGCTTCTTCCGGTGCAGAGAAAGGCATAATGCCCCTGCTCTTTTAATTTTTTCAGCGCCTCCTTCGTGCTTTCCGGAATCACCATTTTTTCATTCCAGATGGTACCGTCTATATCAAAAAATACTGCTTTTTTCATGGCTTCCCTCTCTCTTTACGCTATTGTTTTTCCATTTTATCAGATTTATAGAATTTCGAAAAGATGTGATTCGTGAAAAAAAGGATGAAGCTGACTGCTCCACCCCTTTTTGCAAATTATTTTTTAATTTTTACTGATTTTACATTACTCCAGTTTCCATAAACGGTCTTTCCGTCTAAAGTACGGTATGCACGGACACGCACATAATATGTTTTCCCTTTTTTCAGAGATTTTAAGGTAACACTTGTCTTGTTCGTGGTCACTGTTTTCTTTCCGCTAAAGTTTTTCTTTGTGGCGTACTGAATCTGATATCCTTCTGCCTCTGCTGATTTTTTATAAGAAATTTTTGCTTTTTTCCCTGCCACATTTTTTGCGCTTTTTACTGTGGTGTCTTTCACATAATCTGTGGAATTTACGCTGAGCCAGAACCCGTTAGGGAAATCCGTAACCTTGTGATTGTCATACTCATCTGTCAGGGCATTTTCCGATAATTTCGTTTCTACCTTCAGATAATAAGTGCCTTTTTTCAAAGAGAAAAACTTATCACAATAATTTCCTGCCTTATCACTCCAGCTGTGGTCTGCGTTTACATTCGTCTCCCAAGTCTGGCTGTAAGTAGCGCTGAATTCATCCAGCGAGTTTGTCAGCGTATAGTAAGTATCGCCGTTCCAATTCCAGAACGCATATCTGCTCAATCCGGTAATACGCACATCACATGCTGTCTTTAACTTAAATTTAATGAGATATTTGTAATTCAAATCTCCTGTTGCAGGAAGCTCCACCAACAGCTTTGTCGGGTCATTTTGAATATCCTTTACTACAGTTGGGCTGATGGTAAGGCTCTTTTCCTCCGCTTTTACTGCGGGAACGCCGAAAATAAATACAGCGCACAATACGCACAGCACGCCAAGGACTGCTTGTTTCATCATTTTTTTCATAAACTAATCCTCCATTTATAAAATTGTTGTATATCGTTTATTCAATATAACATAATTTTCCTCTCGTTAACAACCATTTTTATGAAATTGGTACTAATCTGTCAATTTCAGACAAATAAACGCAATTTTAGAATATTTTCCCATAAAAGCTCTCTCTGACGGTATCATCCTCTGCAATACAAAAATCCGCAGGTAATCTAAATCACCTGCGGATTTTGGGGAATGCGCATCACGCTCTTTTCTTTTCACTCAAGTTTGCCTGCAAACTTGGGGAGCGCCGCAACGCGCCCCTTTTTTTCACTCAAGTCTGCCTGTAGACTTGGGGAGCGCTGCAACGTGCCCCTTTTTTTCGCTCAAGTTTGCTTGCAAACTTGGGGAGCGCCGCACTGCGGCGATCCTATTCTCTATGCATAGAAATGCTGTCCATATCGTAATTGCCGAGGTTCTCATGGATACCGCGTCCGTCTGCTGCTGCAATCAGGGTATCACGGTTCTTCTTAGATGAGAACTGGTCGTTGTATGCGCTCGGACCGCCGACACAGCCGCCCTCACATGCCATACCTTCTATAAAGTCCTCCGGCAGCCTTGCCGCTTTCATCAGCAGCAGCGCTTTCTTACACTCTGCCGCACCGTTGGCAACACATACCTTTGCGTCAATATTTTTGTCAGACTCTTTTAAGCTCTGCATTACCGCTGCGGTTACGCCGCCGGAATTTGCAAATCTCTTACCAAAGGCAGACGCCTCCTGGTCTGTATTGTCACATGGCTCTAATACCACGTTTTTCGCTTTCATGATGGCACGGATTTCACTGTAGGTTAATACATAGTCCGCATTGCCCTCAATCTTCTGGTCCACCACTTCGGATTTCTTTGCCAGACATGGTCCGATAAATACGGTTACCGCATCCGGGTCCTTTGCCTTAATCAGACGGGAAACGGCGCACATCGGGGAAACTGTTGTGGATACGCACTCTGCTAATTCCGGATAATGGAGACGCACCATATTTACAAATGCAGGACAGCAGGAGGTCACTTTCTTCTTGCCCTCTCCGTATGCCTCTGCCCATTCCTCCGCCTCATAAGCAGCCGTCATGTCGCCGCCGAGTCCTACGTCATAGAAATCGGTAAAGCCAACCTCTTTCATCGCCTTATCCCAGCTTGCCATGGTAATGTCCGCGCCGAACTGTCCCTCGGTAGCAGGCGCTGCCATTGCGTATACCCTCTTTCCGGCTTTGATTGCATTAATGACATCCACAATAAATGTCTTAGAGCCGATAGCTCCGAACGGACAGCTGTGGATACATTTTCCGCAGCGGATACATTTCTCCCTGTCGATAACGGAGATTCCGTTCTCATCATATGTAATCGCATTTACCGGACAGCTGAATTTACATGGTCTTTTCAAATGTGCAATCGCATTGTAAGGACAAGCCTGGGCACATTTGCCGCACTCCTTACATTTGGACGCATCAATGTGGGAACGATGTCTGCCCGGCTCAATCGCTCCGAATTTACAGGCATTGATACAAGCCTTGCCGATACAGTTCTGGCAGTTTTCCGTTACGGTGTAACTGGAAATCGGACAGTCCTCACAGGCAGAACTGATTACCTGAATGATATTTCCGTCATCTACAGGTCCCGGAGCCTTGCCCTCTGCCAGCCTTACCCTCTGGCGGATAATCTCCCTCTCTTTATAAATACAACAGCGAAACTGCGGTGTGGGACCAGGGATTAACTCCACCGCAATGTGGTCTCTCTTGGCATCCAATTCGCCCGCAAATGCCAGCTTTGCCACCTCATACAGCACGTCATGTTTGATTCTAATTACATTCTCATCAGCATACATCGTGTTTTTACCTCGCTCACTCTCTTGTTAATTTTTTAACCATCTACAACATTATAGCTTATCTGTATGGAATTTCAAGAGTTTTACTTGTTTTTATTGAGAAACATGCAGGAGTTATTGATAATCAAAAAAACTGCCGCACAGGGCAGCTGATATTTCGCATATCAAAAGCCCTGCACGGCAGTTTTGCCGGACATTATTCTGTTTTAATCCAACAGGTTCTGCATACTCTTTAAGCTGATAACCAGCGTGGATGTATTGTGCAATAACGCCGAAGTTGTGGGGGCTATCACACCTCCCACTCCAAGCAAAATCAAGCCTGTGTTAAAGCCCACAATCATCCGGTAGTTTTTGTGAATCCGTTTCATCAGCCCGTCGCTGATACATTTCAGCGTCACAATCTGGTACAAATCATCAGCGCCGATGGTGATATCCGCAATCTCTCTCGCAATCTCCGCGCCGTCGCTGATGGCAATTCCCACATCCGCAGCGGAAAGCGCCGGGGAATCGTTGATACCGTCCCCTATCATGATAACTTTCCTGCCTGCCGCTTTCTCCCGCTCCACAAAGCCCGCCTTGTCCTCCGGCAGCACTTCGGAATAATACTCGTCTACTCCTACCTTTGCCGCAATGGCTGCTGCGGTGCGCTCGCTGTCTCCCGTCATCATGACAATTTTGGAAAGCCCCGCCTTCCGCAGGGAATGAATCACAGCCTCCGCCTCCTGCCGCAGCGGGTCCTCAATGCAGATGACGGCTGATAGCTCATTTTCCATGGCAAGGTACAGATGGGAATATTCTTCCGGGAGGGACGCAAACAGCTCCTGTTTCCCCTCCGGTATCACACAGTTTTCATCTTCAAATACAAAATGGTAGCTGCCGATAACCGCTTTTTTTCCGCCGATGGTGGTGGAAATGCCATGCGCCACCACATACTCCACCTTCGAATGCATTTCCTCATGGTCTAGCTTCCGTTCCTTTGCCGCATCCACCACGGCTTTTGCCATGGAATGGGGGAAGTGCTCTTCCATACATGCCGCAATCCGCAGAAGCTCCTCCGGGCTTTCCCCGTTGAAGGAAACCACCCTTGCCACGGTGGGTTTCGCCTTTGTCAGCGTACCAGTCTTGTCAAAAACAATGGTATCCGCCTCTGCCACTGCCTCTAAGAATTTTCCTCCCTTTACCGTGATGTGGTAAAGGCTTGCCTCCCGGATTGCCGAGAGCACGGAAATCGGCATGGCAAGCTTTAGTGCGCAGGAAAAATCCACCATCAAAACAGACAATGCACGGGTGACATTTCGTGTCAGCAGATAGGTCAGCGCTGTTCCTCCTAAGGTATAGGGCACAAGCCGGTCTGCTAAATGCTCTGCCTTGCCCTCTAAGGCGGATTTTAATTTTTCCGTCTCCTCTATCATCGCCGCAATTTTTTCATAACGGCTGCTGCCGCCTGTGGCTTTTACCTGAATGGTCAGCTCGCCCTCTTCCACTACCGTGCCCGCATAGACCGACGCTTCCGCCGCCTTGCGCACCGGGACGGATTCTCCCGTCAAAGACGCCTGGTTTACCATTGCCTCCCCTTCTGCCACAACGCCGTCAAAGGGAATCAGATTCCCCATATGAATCACCACCTGGTCCCCCTCGCTGATATCGGAGGCTGACACAAGAACCTCCTGCTCTCCCTGCTTCAGCCAGACCTTTCCCACCTGCAGAGACAAGGTTCTCGCCAAATCCTCCACGGATTTTTTATGAGTCCACTCTTCTAACAGCTCCCCAATGCCTAACAGAAACATGACAGAGCCCGCCGTCTCGAAATCGTTTCTCAAAATGGATACCCCGATGGCGGCAGCGTCAAGAACCGGGACTTCTAATTTCCGCCGACACAGGGTTTCTACGCCGTGGTACAGATATTTTAAGGATTTTATGGTAACGATACAGGAACGAACCGGCATGGGCAGAACCCATTTTCCCAGATAACGGCGTACCACACGGAATACCAGTTTTTCCTGATAAGCGGTGTTTAACTCTCTGCCGGAGTTTTGGATAAGCTCCGGGGGAGCAGACACCTTTTCGTAGGAAAACTGCTGTAATTTCTGCAGGATATCTGTTCTGTCGCCGACGTAAGTGATAACGGCGTCTCCGGTCCGCTCATAGACCTTGGCAAAGGTGACATATTTCTGGCTGTGTAGAAAATATAACAGGGTGTCAGCCTGGGCACAGGTCATTCTGTATTGGCAGATGTGGATTCGCATTCTGCCTTTTGTTTCATGTTTGATTATAAATTTCATGATGCAGTTTCTTCCTCATTTTCAAAAGCAGCTGCCTCTGCTTCTGCGGCGCGTTCTTCATTGATTACTTTCGCTTCCGCATAGATATCCTCTGCATTTTCCTGTACGGTGTTTACGGTTTTCATCACGCAGTCCTTGGCACGCAATGCTGCCGCGGTGCAGTTCGTATAAACTTTTTTAGCGTCCTTGCTGGATAATACCTTCACGCCTGCGGTTCCAAACAGCACGCCTGCTGCAAAAATTCCTGTTTTCTTCCAATCAATACATTTGAAACACTCTAACATTTTTATGTACCTCCTTGCATACGCCTATTTTTACCATTCTCATTTCTGAGACATTTTCTGACATGGTTTATATTTTATGATACTACAGAAAATCCCATTTTCCAGCATTTTCTTCCTATTGATATATTTTCTCATTTATGGTAAAAACAAGCAGAGCCTTCTTTGCGCCATCCGCCCCACATAACCTTTCCTACAGCCGCCTTTTGCCCCCGAAGCATACCCCTACTCCCGATTCTTTAAAACCTCCGCCGGCATTATCCCTTTGAGCCTGCAAAGCAGCACCCTGTTAATCACAAAATACAACGCCAGCACCCCGATAAAAATTCCAAGATACAGCTGCCAGGAAAAGGTCAGGTTCATGCTGCAGGCAATGTTAGAAACCAGATAGGGGTACATCCGGTCCATCACCATCTTTGCCAGAGGAATGCAGACCGCCGCTCCCAGCGCCACCATATAAAAATTGCCGTCTAAGTACAGCTTTTTGATTTCCCTCGTGCGGAAACCGAAAATCTTAATCAGTGAAATGTGGAACGCTGACCGGTCAATCATCACTTTCATCATCAGATACATCACCACCGCAAACATAACCGCCGCTATGATAGAAAGCATCGTAACCATAGGCATCATCATATTGACGAAAACCTCCGAGCTCTCCACAATATCCTCCTTCGTCACCACCGCATACAATCTTCCCGCCGGAATGTCCAGTTCTTTCTCAGAAAATACCACATTATAATAATCCTCTTCCTCCCCGAACAATTCCCGCATACTGTCAATGTCCATAAAGGCATACAGCGAGGCGGCATAAGGCGCAATGTCCTCCACGGTAAAAGCATAATCAAGCTCTTCTTCCTCATCAGTCAAAACCACCTTATCCCCTGTCTTCAGACCGTATTTCTGTGCCATAGTGGAGGACAGAACCAGCTTATTCCTGCCCTTTACCGTTTCCGCCGAAAAATAGGGATTATCTTTTTCCAGTCCCAATATCGTCACCTCCAGATTGTAACCTAACACCTCTTTTTTCAAGGTTTTAGCGAAACAGGCGCTGCCTCCCTCCGGCGGAGTTTTTGTGGGGTATTTATAGGTATACATATATTCATATTTTGTATCCGCTTCTGTTTCCCCGTTAATATGGGTACACATTACATAACAGTTTATGGCAAGCATTAAAATCAGCATGGAGATAAACATTCCAAAAACAACGGTAAATCCGGTGCGCATTTCCCGCAGCATCTGCCGAATCTGAAACCGCCTTAAAAATCCCAGCTTTCCTAAATTTATATGATTGATTTTGCTGTGTTTCGGCTCATTGCGCAGCATTTCAAGTACCGGCAGGGACAATTTCCTTCGTATGACAAAGAAATTCACCAAAAGCGCCACCGCTATAGGCATAAGAATACTGTATACCAGCAGATAGGGCGGATAAACCGTAGCCAATTCGGGATTGGAAAAATACCTGAAATTATCCCCCATCTGCACCCTTACCCCCGCAGGAGAAAATCCCGCTGCCGTTCCAATCAGGCTGGCAGCCACCGTGACCACCGCCGGAAGAATCAGATAATGCCGCAGCAAATCCTTTCTCTTTACGCCCAGGGCATAAAGCGCTCCAATCACACTGCTCTCCCGCTCAATGCTGTGCACCACGAACACGGAAATCACATAAGTGAGCAGTATCATCACAATCACCCCCGCTGCCAGACCCGCATATTTATTAATCACCTGGTCATCGGCGGAAGCGCCGATTCTTGTATTGTCCTCCGCCGGAAGAAAGCTGGTGAGATTACTGATATCCGTATCAAAGGCATCTAAAAATTCTTCGCTGCCCCCCTTCAGTTCTTTCACACCGCTGTAAAGTTCCCCGGCTCCTTTTTCTGCCATTTCCACGCCATCCGTATATTCCGTAACAGTTTCCTCTAACATGGGCGCATACTGTCTTAAAGCAGCCTTTATGGTTTCGTGACTGCCGCTAAGCTCTCCAAGCCCTTCCTCTAACTTCTCCGCTCCCTCAAGCAGTTCTTCGATTCCATCTTCTAATTCCTCTTTTTTTCCTCCTGTCTCTTCCCAATATTCTTTGAAATATTCATCCTCAATCTGTTCCGGCGAAACCTTAAATTCCTTTAAAATCTCTTTTATTTCCCTGTGCTCCGGCTGTTCTCCCGCTGTGTCCTTAAAGCGGTAGGCATACACATATTCCTCGGATTTTACCGCCGTCCCCGCCGCCTTTAACGCCGCATAGCTCTCCGGCGTGACAAAAGCAATTCCAAACTGCAGGCTGTCCACTGCGCTGTCAGAAATCTCCTTCTTCGGCGCATCATAGTCCGGCGCCGTGCCGATACCTGTGACAAGAAAAGAAGTTCCGCCGATTTCTATGGTATTTCCGGCTTTCAACCCGTGCTCCTCACAATAGCGTTTCTCTAAGACCGCCTCCCCTGCAGCCTCCGCCATTTTTCCCTCGTCTAATTCCACCTGGTTTATCTCCTCCCGGTTGGCAAACACCCGCAGCGTGCTTCCGTCCGCCATCTCATAATCCAGATAAAATTTCCGTTCCAGTACAATGCCTGTCTCTGACAGCTTTTCCTCCTGCGCCTCCGTCAGCGGCACAAACACCGTAAATTCCCCGTCCTCCACCAGATTTTCCTCTGCATGGCGCGCCACCTGGGTAATGATGGTTTCCGCCGCTGCCACCAGGCTTACCACCATGTACATAGCGAGAATAATCAACGCCCCCAGTGCCAGATAGCTGATACAGTTTTCCTTAAAATTCCGCCAAAGCCTTTTTCGCAACACTTTTCCCATCTTATAAATCCTCCAATTCAGCCGCCGGTATTCTCCGCTCATTTTCATATTCCCTGCTAATCAGCCCGTCCTTAATCAGAATGACCCTGTGCACCATATTTTTAATGGAATTATTATGGGTCACAATCAGCATGGTCGTCCCATATTTTTTATTAATCTTCTCCAACAGCACCAAAATATCCCGCGAAGTTTTCGAATCCAAAGCCCCCGTCGGCTCATCGCACAAGAGCAGCTTCGGATTTTTAATCAGCGCCCGGGCAATGGCGCATCTCTGCTGCTGCCCTCCCGACAGCTGTGCCGGAAACTTATTCTGATGCTCCGTAAGCCCCAATGTATCTAACAATTCCTCCATATCAAGCGGCTGCTCCGCCAAATACTCACAAACCTGAATATTCTCCCGCACCGTAAGATTCGGCACCAGATTATAAAACTGAAACACAAACCCCAGAAACTCCCTCCGGTACTCCGACAACGCCTCCGCCCGAAGCCCCGCAATCTCCTTTCCCTCCACCTTCACAGACCCCGAATCCAACACATCCAGCCCTCCAATACAATTCAAAAGCGTAGACTTCCCCGAACCGCTGGTCCCCTGTATCACACACATCTCCCCCCGGTTCACCCCCGTAGAAATCCCCTTCAACACCTGAACAAAACTGTTCCCCTCTCCATAACTCTTCTTCAAATCCTTCACTTCCAAATACATCTTCATTCCTCCTGCTCTTTTTCTCAATACTCCAAGCGCCAAACCAAACCTTTTCCTGTATCTACAGCATTCTTCTCCTATGACGCCCAAACCTAATTGATACAATTTCTCATCAGCATAACACCGTTATGTAAAATCTATAATAAAAGAGGACGTTTGAAAAAACATTCCTCTAAATATTCACTCCAAAACGTAGCGAGCCGCCACAGCGTTCCTCCCCTCGAAAACGTAACGAGCCGCCACAAGGGGCTTTCGCAGCGGGCGGGGCAGCTTGCACAAATGGCAGCCTGTGTCTGCTGCGAAAGCCCCGTCCACCGTCTCAATCCCCAATCATCCCAAACCATCCACTCGTCATATACTTCACCACGCATTTCATATAAGCAGCCGCCTCCTCCTCTGTCTCAATATGGGTAACCGCATAGACAAAGATATCCACCTGCAAATGGGCAATCCAGTGAATCACATTTCCCGCCACCTCCGCCTTCCCCATCTGCCGGCACATCGCCTCCGCCATTCTGCGGAAATGAAGCTCGCCAATCTCCACAAACTCATCCAGCACATGCTCCATAGACGAACCCTGTGCCTTCGTCAGCAGAATCAGCACTTCCTCCCGGTATCGGTACATCTGCCTGATAACCTGCTCCGTTGCCTCCAAATCATCTTTCCTGTCATCATCCACCAGCTTTCCCTGCTCCGCTAACTGCCGCTCCTCCTCATAATGGGAAAACATGATTTTCTTAATCTCTTCCACAGGCTCCTTTAACAGGGAAACAAACAGGTCGTCCTTATCCCGAAAAAAGAAATACAATGCCCCGGTGGTCACCCCTGCATTTTTGCAGATATTCCGCAGAGACGCCTTCATATATCCTTTTTCCAAAAACTCCGCCTTAGCGCTTGCTAACAATAATTCCCTGGTTTCTGTTTCCCTTTTCACTGCTTCCATTCCTTTCCCGAAAAAGACTGAGCTGCCGGACGTTTCCATTGATGTTATCTGCCTGGCTGTGCTGCCGCTTACAGGTATTTCCTATAAAATAAAAGCTAACATAACAATGTTATTTTTGATAACACTGTTATGTTAGCCTATTCTAATTTATTTGTCAAGCATAACTTTTTTATTCGATGTATATTCTTCATGAATATTATTCATGAATATCATTCATGCAGCCTGCGGATAATCTTATAAATCACTTCATTTTCCGTCACCAGCGGCTTCTTATGGGCGAAAAAGATAATTCCCTCGGTGGGCGCAATAATCTGCGACAGCACCTCTCCCTCAAAGGGATGGAGGATTTCCGCCAGCACGTCTCCCATATGTACTTCCTCTCCGGGGTGCTTTAATCTGCGGTAAATGCCGCCCACATTGGTTTTAATCTGCCGCAGCTCTTCCTCGGCAATCACCGTGGCGATATAGCCGCTGTGGTTATGATAGCGCAGAATTCCCATTCTGGTGAGGAAACGCAGCACCGCCGCCACCGCCTGTCTCGCCGAAGCCTCGTCCACCTCGTCCGTCTCGTTGGTATAAATGGAAAATGCGTTGGTGTCCCATACCTGCCAGTTGTAATTAAGAGTAGTGGTATCAATGGGTCGGGGCTTTCGTATCACCACGTAGGGCAGTCCGAAAAGGCTGGCAAGGCTGGCGCTCTGCTTTCCCGTGTCCATCATGCGCACATGGGGGATAAAATCTCCCGGCATATAGAAGCTGGCAAACTGGATTCCGTAATCATAATTTTTCACTTCCTCAAACACCCCTGCCGCAATCCGCTGTGTCGTTTCCCCCAAATCATACCCCGGAAACATACGGTTCACATCCGTGTTATCCACTGCCCAGAACCGTTTTCCTATGTTCATGGAATGATGGCTGACAGAGGGAATCACGGTGATTTCATTGCTGGAAACGATGGCTCCCGACGCCTCAAGCTCCGTCAGCTTCTTGATAATCTGGGAGCAGACGTAAAGCTGCTGCACCTCGTTTCCCCGAATGCTGCCCACGATACATGCCGCCTTTTTCCCGTGTCCGAAGCGGTAGGCAGTCACTTTCATTTCCTCCCGGTAAGGAGAGGCTAAAGAATAAATCACTTCTTTTCTCATGCCCTCTCTTCCTCCCTGTCCTCTTTTCCCCCTAAAATTCTCCCAAGGAGAGAACCGCTGTACACAACGGGGTATTCTCTTCTCGTAAATACCATTCCGGCGATGGGCGCCTCTATGACTTCCTCCACATCCCCGGTCAGCGGATTTAAAATCTGCCCCAGCTCGTCTCCCGGCTCCACCATATCACCGATTTCCACCTGCGGCAGGAAAATCCCGGCTTTTTCCGCATTCAAATACCCCACTGCCCGGTCTGAAGAAACGATGGGCTCTTTTACCTGCTCCACCTCTCCCTCCCAGATTCCCAGTTCTTTCATAAGGTTTAGCAGACCAGCCACCAGCTGATAACCGTAGGCTTTTGTAATGCGCATGCCAACCCCCATTTCCACCACCAGGGTGGGGACGCCGATTTTATTTAAGCTGTAGGCAAGGGTGGATTCCAACACGGTGGCGTTGCTGTGCACCCAGACAAAATCCACGTTAATCATTTTCCCGTAAGGCACTAATTTTTCAGCCGTTTCCTCGTTAATGCGCACCTGGGGCATTTCCATCAGAAAAATATTGCTGGCATGGATATCCACGCACATATCCGCTCCCGCCATATCGTCCACGATATGCTTTGCGAGCGTCTCCATCATGGGACCCTCCTCCGTTCCCGGAAAAATCCGGTTCATGTCCAAATCAAACATGGGAACGCCCCTGGAAATAGAATCGATTCCCAGAGGATTTAAGGCAGGATACACGTCCACAATGCCTTTGACATATTCCGGCTGGGCTTTTAAACGCCGCAGCAGCTCATAGCAGACAAACTGCCCCTCTAATTCGTCCCCGTGGGTGCCGGTCACCACACAGATACGCTTTTCCTTTCCGGTGGGATGTAACGGCAGCACCCGGTGTTTCCTTATCCGAAGGCGCTCCTCCACCGGAAGCTCCATAGCTGATACTGTTTCTATCATAACAAATTGTTTCCCCTTTCGTCGCTAATCTCATTTATACACGTTCTACCTGAACAAAAACCTCCTGTTTCTGCATGGCGTCCCCTAAGAAACGCCCCTTATCCAGCACGCAGTCCTTATAATCCCGTCCGTGCGCCAGTTTGATATAATAATCGTCCACATGCAGATTATTGGTGGGGTCTAAGGCATACCAGCCCTCTCCCGTGTAAATCTCCACCCAGGCATGGGTCGCTCCCTCCCCTATCATCATTCCATTGACGTAGCGCGCCGGAATCCCTCTATGGCGCAGCAATGCAATCATGATATGGGCGTAGTCCTGGCACACCCCTTTTCCGGTACGAAGCGCTTCCTCCGCTGTCGTATGGATATCCGTCACGCCCGCAGCATAGGGAAAATGCTCATAGAGAAATCCCATCACCCGAACTGCCTCCGCCAGATTCGAGTTTTCCCGCTCCCCTAACTGCTGCGAAAGCTGCTCAAGCTCCGCTCCCCACCGGGTATAGTCCGAGGGGTAGCGGTACATGGGGTGCAGCGGCTCCTTCATCTGCCTCATGCCCGTCACCTCTGCGGTTCCCTTCACTTCATAGCCGAATTTTTCATGGGGCTCCCTGCAGTGCCCCACATATTTTTTATTGCCGAAACCGTCCCGGACTTCATCTAAGCAGTCCACGGGAGTTACGCTGCTGTTTATGGCAATGATTTTCTGGTTGCCCGTATCCTGGGGCAGACAGCGGAGGGCAAAATAATGCTCCCATACCGGTTTGGAAAAATAAAGTGTCATGCGGTATACAAATTTCAGTCTGTTCATAAACCTTTGTGCTATCTTACCTCGATGATTCCTCCGAGGTAACACAGCGCCTCCTGGTACTCAGTTTTCCAGTCCGCTTTCCGGTTCATCATTTCCGTCAGACGGTCCAGATTATCCATATTATAACACATATGGGTCTTTTGGATTCGGTGAACTAGCTTATTAAATTCTTTTTCGATATCCTTCATATTATAATTCAGGCGGATATAGAGGTCTAAGCGCTCCACATATTTTCCGCATTTCATAATATTCCGGCAGTCCTCCATTTCCACATAATCATCCGCGCAGCCCCAGAATGCCAGCAGATAATCAAGCACCGGCTGCAAATCAAACACCGGCGCCGTGGTGCTTTTCCCCGCCTCAATGGTGTCTAATGCCAGCTGTATGTAGGAAAGCACCTTACTGCTGATTTCCTCCCGCAGAACAATGGCGTTGTCATAAGCGCGGTTCATGTTGGAGAGAAGGGAATCCGGGTTCTCCCCCTCAAAAAGGTAAGAATACACGAACTGCTTATTGGAAGTATAAATATCGGGAATGTTCAGCCGCTCGCAGTAGCCCCGGTAAGCCCCCTCCGGACTTTCAATCAGGCAGTCATAAATTTTAAAAAAGTTCCGCAGAGTGGTGTAAACCCTCTCCGTATAGCGTCCTAACCAATATAAGTGGTCTAATTTTTCTAACGAGATAATACCCATGTATCTTTAAATCCTCCTCCCTGTGATGAATTAACGACAAACGAATCCGGATTTCTGGAAAAACGGGTCAGCCCGCTCGCCCAGACCTTTGTTTTTTCCCCGGAAAGCACGAAGGCGCGCAAATCCGCCTTTCTCGGCACCGGCTCATCTCCCTCCATAATGCTCATGTCCTGAAAGTCGATGACCTCCTGGGCGATAAAACGGCGGGATTCTTTTTCTATCAGCTGCTTCATCTCCGCTAATTTCTCCCGGGAAAGCTCATTGCCGAAAATAACGCCGTAGCCGCCTGCCTCCGCCACATCCTTTACCACCAGCTTTTCTAAGTTATCGAGGACATATTTTCTATCCTCTTCGTAGAAAGGCAGATAGGTGGGGGCATTTTTTAAAATCGGTTCTTCGCCGAGATAATATTTCACCATTTTGGGCACGAAATAATAAATTCCCTTGTCATCCGCCACCCCGTTGCCCGGTGCGTTGACGATGGCAACATGACCGCTGCGGTAAACGTCCATAATGCCCGGCACGCCGATTAAGGATTCCGGCAAAAAGGTCATGGGGTCTAAATATTCGTCGGAAATCCTGCGGTAAATGACGCCCACCTGCTGTTTTTTCCCACGGTAATCCCGGAAATACAGGTAATTATCCTCCACAAATAAATCCGTGCACATGGCAAGCTCGCTGTCGGTGCGCTCCGCAAGATAGGAATGTTCAAAATAAGCTGCATTGTACCGCCCCGGCGTCATAATCACGGGAACGCCCCCGGTATTTACATACTCCATGACTTCCTGCAGCAGCTTTGCATAGTTGCGGTTGTCTACAATGGGATTGTTCCGGAAGGTTTCCGGGGACGCCTGCCTGCATATTTCCCTGGCAATCATGGGATAGGATGCCCCGGAGGGGATTCTTAAATTATCCTCTAAAATATACCAGTCCCCGTCTTTTCCCAGCACCAAATCAATGCCTGAAATGTGGCTGTGGATTTTCTTCGGCGGCGTCATGCCCTCGCATTCCGGCAGGTAGCCCGAAGAGGAAAACACAAATTCCTCCGGCACCACGCCGTCCCGGATAATTTTTTTCTCTCCGTAGACATCCTCTAAAAACAGGTTCAGGGCATTTACCCTCTGAATCAGCCCTTTTTCCAGATATAAAAACTGTTCATGGGAAATCACTCTGGGAATGGCATCGAAGGGAAATAACTGCTCGTGAAAGGTGCCGTTTTTGTATAATCCAAATTTGACGCCGTATCTCGCTAACAAACGGTTGATTCCTTCGGTATGGTCTATCAGCTCTCTCATATCTATTCCTCCTCACTGATAGGGACGCGCGGTGTGCCTGCCATGCAAATCGCATCTTGATACATAGAATGTATTTTTACTGCCGGAACCCTTCTGGCAATAACGGCAATTTCCTCCTATGAATCACAAAAGCGCTCAGAACAATGTTCTAAGCGCCTTTGCTTCCCTTGTATTTTAGGGTTATCTTACTACAAGAGATTTTATCTGTCAACTTCTTTTTCTGTCTGATAAGAATTTTCCTCTTCCTCACCCTTATAATGGTCCATTCTCCAAGCCCAGATGGCTACCACCACAACGATGACTCCCATAACGCCGACTAAAATATCCTGAAACATCATTTTCACCTCCATGCCCATATCTTAGCATGGAGCGGCGGGATTTTCTCCTTTTCGCCCGAACCTTAGCACAATCTTTACCTGTGGCTGCTTCCGGCGTTTTGCTGTATCATACTCCGGCTCTGCCTTTCCCTGTGGTTGCTTCCGGCGTTACAGGATTCCTGTCATGGTGTAGCCCAGCTTCGCCACCGTCATGCGGATATCCGCCTCTTCCATGGGGCTTTTGGTATAAAGCAGCAGCTCCTTTTTCTTTAAATCCACCCGCGCCCAGACGCCCGCTTTCTCATTGAACGCATTTTCCACCCGCAGCTTGCAGTTCCTGCAGGTCATTCCCTCAATCCCTACCTTTTTCTGATAAGGGTAATGCGCCGGGTTTTTATCTTCCACCTCCACTTTGTTCTCCTTGTCTCCGCCGCTGCCACAGCAGCCCTGAGACAGCTTTCTGACGTAGCTTTTTATGGAAAAAATGCAGATTAAAATTAATGCACATACGATAATTACTGTTGCCATTTTGTTTTCTCTCCTTTGTTAGTCTTTTCTAACCACTAGAATACACCTGTTTTCCAAAATTGGGAACCACCCTTATTGAAACTCTTTCTCAATTAGCAGCTCGAAATTTACTGAAAACTTTTTCGTGATTTCGTTGACAAACAAGGAAAATCTTGCCATAATTTCTTATATATAGAAGAATCTTGCAAAAGAGGAGATACAGGGATGAAGAAACAGTTACAAAAATTAGCTTATCAGATAGAACATCAATTTCTTTTTACCGTGCTGCGCCACGGTCTGGCTATGATGATTCCTTTCATTTTAGCCGGCGGAGTCGCCAATGCACTGATGAATTTTCCGGTTCCCGCTTACCAGAATTTTTTACTCTCCGATGATTTTTCCTGGATTTATTCCATTCTGGACAATATTTATGAGGGAACCTTCGGACTGTTTTCCCTTGCCATGGTCATCGCCCTGAGCATCAGCTTTGCCATGGAAAAAAACGAGCCTATCGACAAGGCTGCTCTCTATGTCATTGTCTCTCTCGGCGCCTACGGTGCGCAGCTTAACATCGGCAGTTCCCATTTCAATATAGAAAATCTGGGGGTAACCGGATGCTTTGCCGCTCTGGTGGTAACGCTTTTTTCCTGTTTCCTGTATTCAAAATTAAAAAAACTCTCCCGCCTGTCGCTCCAAGGCTGTACCTCCGGCATGGAGAGTATCTGCGCCAACGCCATCGGAACCATTTTCCCTCTGGTGCTTACAGTGGGTATGATTGCCCTGCTAAATCAGGGACTGGTGTATTTTTTCGGTGTCTACAGCCTGCATGAGCTTGCCTCTAATGCCGCCTGCAGCGTTTTTGAAAATTTAAAGCCCGGCTTTGCCTCCGGTTTTCTGTATACGGTGCTGCTTCATGTCTTATGGTTTTTCGGTTTCCACGGAAGCCATATTTTAGAGTCGGTGGCGCAGACCACCTTCGCTTTCGACAGCAGCTCCACGGAAATCTTCTCCAAAAGCTTTTTTGACACCTATGTGGTGATGGGCGGCTGCGGCACCACCATCTGCGTCCTCCTTATACTGCTGTTCTTTTTCCGCAAAAACCAGATGCACAACCTGGCAAAGGCTGCCTCCTTTACCGTTATTTTTAACCTGAATGAAGTGCTGAATTTCGGCATTCCCATTATCTTAAACCCCATACTTGCCATTCCTTTCCTGCTGACTCCGATTTTGTGCTACACCATTTCCTACGGCGCCACTGCCCTGGGACTTGTGCCGCCCCTGCAGCAGGAAATCGTATGGAGCACTCCGGTATTTTTCAGCGGCTACCTTGCCACCGGCTCCATCAAGGGCAGTCTGCTGCAGCTTATCTGCATTTGCCTCGGTATAGTGATTTACCTGCCCTTTTTAAAGCTCCATAAAAAAACTCAGGAAATGTACGCAAAGGAGCAGCTGGCTTTACTTGTAAAGGAGCTGCAGACCCTTGAGGAAGAAAATGAGACGCCGAATTTCTTAAACCGCATGGACCGTATGGGTCTTATCTCAAGAATGCTGCTCTCGGATTTAAAATCCGCCATCGCCAAAAAAGAGTTATACCTGCTCTACCAGCCTCAGATGAATAATAAAGGGCGCTGCATCGGTGCGGAGGCGCTGCTCCGGTGGAAGCATCCGCTCTACGGCTTTATTTATCCGCCTCTGATTATTTATCTGGCAAAGGAAGGGAAAATTCTTCCCGACTTAGAGCGGCAGCTCCTTGACATGGCGGGCAATGCTATTCGGGAAACGTCGCAGCAGTATGACGGAGAGTTTAAAATTTCCGTCAATATTACCTCAAAATCCCTTCTGTGGGATATTGAGGGCTGTATTGATGAATGTCTGAAAAAGTATGATATTCCGGCGGAAAAGCTGTGGTTAGAGATTACAGAGCAGGATATTTTAACCAATACCGATCTGGTTACCCGCAAGCTCAGCCACTTGAAGCAGTTAGGGCATACGCTGCTGATTGATGATTTTGGGATGGGACATACCTCTTTGATTTATTTGCAGTCTAATTATTTCAATGTGGTGAAGTTAGACGGTTCGCTGGTGAAGAAGATGTTAGAAAGCAAGACCAGCCAGAAGATTATTTCTTCGATTGTGGAGCTGGGACAGGAACTGGATATTGATGTGATTGCGGAATATGTGGAGACGGAGGAGCACCGGAGGATGTTAGAGGAGCTGGGGTGCCATTGGTATCAGGGGTATTTGTTTAGTAAGCCGGTGGAGCTGCAGGAGTTTATTGGTTATTTGAAGGCGCATTCGTAATAAAAAACGTGGAGGGATTCGTAGGCTGTGGAGGCAGATTGCACCCAGGGGGCGCTGGTTTTGTTCCGATATCCAGAGATAAGATGTTCTAAGAAATCTGTTATTAAGGTCATGATACGGGGACGTGAACGGTACAGAGCCGCCCTCCATGGCGGCGCTGTACCTCACCCAGCCATCCGTGGCTGGGTGTCACTGGGTATCGGACAGATTTCTAAGAACATCTAATCTCTTCCCATAGTCACAATACCAGCGCCCCCTGGGTGCAATCTGCCAATCTCAGTTATCGAATTACTGTCTCGCAATATAAACTCAATGCCTTCGGAATAGAATAGATGAACCATAGAATATTCTCGGCTTGCTTTAGATAGCTTTGGATGGCTTTGGATGGCGAAGTGCGGGCATGGATGGATGCGATTGGTACTTTGATATTTGGTAATTTTGCGAGTAAGTTTTGCTTTAATGAGATAGTGATGGACTACTGGAAGTTGATGTGATAGAATAAAAAAATTTGGAATTGATGGAGATAATAAGATGAATCTGGATGAATTGAAAAATGATATTACATTGAAGCAGAAAAAAGGATTACCATTCATATGTGCTTCGGTTATTATATGGTTGTTAATATTAATTGTAATCATGCTGGATTTGCCGCAAGGGAAGGAGAATTTATTTGTGTTTTGCTGCTCATGTCCATTACTGCCTATTTCCTGGATAGTCGGTAAGGTATTAAAGGTGGATATTTTTGATAAAAGCAATCCGCTTGGCAATGTAGGATTTTTATTTACTTGTAATCAGTTTTTGTATTTATTAATTGTGATGTGGGTATTTAGCGCTGTTCCTGATAAAATGGTAATGGTTTATGCGATGGTATTCGGTGCACACTTACTGCCATATTCGTGGTTATACAAGTCGGCAAGTTATCGGGTTTTTTCAATCATCATACCGATAGTGTCACTTATTGTAGGATGTATGTTTTCAGCATTGGCAGTTGCTATTACAATTCTAGTAATTGAATGTATCTTTGTTGCTGCGCTGTTTGTTGAGTTGCGCAAATTCAATAACAACTAAGGCAAAAATTTAATCGCTATTCCTTTTCTTTTTCAACAATCATCGGAGCTGCCAACAGGGGCTGTCAGTAACCTGAATTGGCGGACGGCACAAAAAAGGCTCTGGTTTTGTGACTATGGGAAGAGATTAGATGTTCTTAGAAATCTGCCAGATACCCAGTAACGCCCAGCCATGGACGGCTGGGCGAGGTACAACGGCGCCACGGACGGCGCCTTTTGTACCGTTTACGTCCCTCTTCCATCATCTTGGCAGCAGATTTCTTAGAACATCTTATCTCTGGACATCGGAACAAAACCAGAGCCTTCTTTGTGCCGTCCGCCTCACCTGCTTAATAACAGCCCCTCCCCCGAATCATATCAAAAGAAAATCACCGGAACATAATAAAACATTCCAGTGATTTTAAAGTTTATAAGCATCTTATTTTTCTTTAAGCGTCCGCATAGAATTTAAAATTGCAATCACAGAAACCCCAACATCCGCAAATACCGCCTCCCACATATTCGCCATACCAAAAGCGCCTAATATCAGGACTAACGCTTTCACACCAAGGGCAAAAACAATATTCTGCTTTACGATGCGCAGCGTTTTTCTGGAAATACGCACAACCGCAGCAATTTTCCGTACATCATCATCCATCAGGACAACATCGGCTGCTTCTATGGCTGCATCCGACCCCATACTTCCCATGGCAATTCCAATATCTGCCCGTGTGAGCACCGGAGCGTCGTTGATTCCGTCTCCCACGAAGGCAAGCTTTTCTTTCTCCGACTGAGCGCTCAAAAGCTGTTCCACCCGCGTTACCTTATCAGCCGGGAGCAGTTCTGCATGGTATTCGTCTAATCCAAGCTCTTCCGCCACTGCCGCTGCCGCTTCTTTTCTGTCTCCGGTCAGCATAACGCATTTTTTTACGCCCACCTTTTTCATATCGGAAATGGCTTCCCTGGCTCCTTCCTTTATCCGGTCAGAGATTACGATGGTTCCTGCAAATTTACCGTCGCAGGCAGCGTAAACTACGGTTCCTGCGCTGTTATTTTCTACATAGGAAATGTTTTTTGCTGCCATGAGCTTGGCATTTCCCAAATATACTTCTCTGCCATCCACAAAACAGTGAATGCCGTGCCCTGCCACTTCTTCGGCGCCAGTCACACGCTCCATAGACAAAGCGGCTGCATAAGCCTCACGAATGGAGTTTGCGATGGGATGATTGGAATATCCCTCGCCGTAGGCGGCGATTTCTAACAGCTCCTCCCGGCTCATTCCATTTTCCGGAAGAACCTCTGTGACTTTAAATTCTCCCTTTGTGAGGGTTCCTGTCTTGTCGAAAACGATGGTGCTCATTTCCGCCACTGCTTCTAAATAGTTGCTGCCCTTCACCAGCACGCCGATTTTAGAGGCTGCTCCGATACCGCCGAAAAATCCCATGGGAACAGAGATAACCAGGGCGCAGGGGCAGGAAATAACCAGAAAGATACATGCTCTCTGTATCCAGTCGCTCCAGCCTCCGCCTAAAATGAGAGGCGGCAATACGGCAAGGACTACGGCTCCCACTGTTACCACCGGAGTATAATATTTTGCAAACCGGGTAATAAAATTCTCTACCCTTGCTTTTTTACTGCTGGCATTTTCCACCAGTTCCAAAATCTTTGCCACAGTAGAATCATCAAAGTCCTTTGTGGTCTGTACCTTTAAGGTACCGCTGCCATTGACACAGCCGCTGATAACCTCATCTCCCGTTTTTGCCTTTCTCGGAACAGATTCTCCCGTCAGAGCGGCGGTATCAATCATGGATTCTCCCTCCACTACAATACCGTCAAGGGGAATGCGCTCTCCCGGTTTTATTACAATAACGGTTCCGATTTCCACATCATCCGGGTCCACCTGAACCAGTTTCCCATCTTCCTCCACATTGGCGTATTCAGGACAGATATCCATCATATCGGAAATGGACTGTCTGGATTTTCCTACGGCGTAGCTCTGGAAAAGTTCACCCACCTGGTAAAAGAGCATAACTGCCACTGCCTCAGAATACTCTTTTACCCCAAAGGCGCCGAAGGTTGCCACCATCATCAGGAAATTTTCGTCAAAAACCTGTCCATGGCTGATATTTCTCGCCGCTTTGAAAATAATGTCATATCCGATTATCAGATACGGTATCAGATATATTACAAACAGCAATGCCTGGGGCTGCACACTCTCTAACATTCCGGTATGTTCGCATACTATCAGCACTGCAAATAGGGCAAATGTGATAATGATACGCATTAACATTCGTTTTTGCTTTTTTGTCATAGCTGGTTCCTCCCTGTAAAAACCAGTGTACTGTTTCATTGACGACTGGTTTTCCTTTGAAATTTATTATATTTCCATTTAATAGTTTTCTTTTTTATTGATTTATCAACAATTTTTTCTTCTATTCTTATTTATTACTATTTTTTCTTTTTTTATTATATGAGCATATATTCATATGTTTTTCTTTTTTTATGCAATAGGAAAATTTCCTATTGCATAAAACGACTGTTTTCTTCCTGTCGAGTTTGAAGCCCATTATTTCCGCCACTTCATAGAAGAAATTAATTTTACATTAAAATTTTACAATCCGGTTCCACCTTAGCGCAGACCTTTACGACCTCTTCCATAATCGCATCAAATTTCTCATCCTCTGCGTCCACCATCATTTTCTGGGTCATAAAGCTGACGTTTGCGTCATTGACGCCCGGAATCTTTTTGATGGCGTCCTCCATTTTTGCTGCACAGTTAGCGCAGTCTAAATCTTCTAATTTGAATTTCTTTTTCATGGTTTATCCTCCTTTAACATCAGGCTGCTTTCTGCATCGCCTGTATTTCTCTTTTTCGCTATTCCTCAATATGCTCCCGCCCCTGGTCAATAATGGTTCTCACATGTTCATCTGCCAGGGAATAAAAAACAGATTTGCCTTCCCGGCGTCCGGTGACAAGTTTTGCCTGTTTTAAAATCTTAAGCTGGTGGGAAATTGCTGACTGGTTCATGTTCAGTGTCTGCGCTAAATCACAGACGCACAGTTCTGATTCAAACAGGACATATAAAATACGGATTCGGGTGGAATCGCCGAAAACTTTAAAAAGTTCTGCGATATCGTATAATTCATCCTCATCCGGCATTTTTTCGTTTGCCCTCTGAATGCGGTCCTCATGGACACAGAAATCTTCACAGTGTTCTACATCTTCTAATGCCAAGCTCTCACCTCCGGTCTTTCTCTACAGGAATTTGCGTTGCCAAATCCATTTTATCATGATTATTTTATAGCAATTTTTATTTATTCACATTATCATATGAATATCTGTTCATATATAGGATATAACTTTTAATGGGATATGTCAAGGATATTTTTATTGTGTTTTTGCATGATACAATCTTGCAAATACCCCATTTTTTTCTAAAAGCTGCTCAAAAGTGCCCTGTTCCACAAGTTTTCCTTTTTCCATTACAAGAATTGTATCATACATTTTTAAAATTTCCTCATAATAACGGTGCGTAATACTGATACAGGTCACCCCGTTTAAATTCATCAGCATACGCTCTACAAAAAGAAGTGTCTCGTTATCCATGCCTGCCGTCGCTTCATCTAACAGCAGCCAGTCTTTTTCTCTGCTTAGAGCTCTGGCTATTGCGATTTTTTCCCGCTCCCCACCGGAAAGGTTCTCTCCATTGCCCGTCAGGTAATAACTCATATCTACGCCTTTTTTCTCTAAGGTTTCCTGCAATTTTACATCTTCTGTAATTTTCTGCAAAGCCCTCTCTTCCATTGTATTATCAAATACAATATTTTCTCTTATCGTCCCCTCAAATAAATATACTTCCTGATTAATGACAGAAAGGGCTCTTCTCCGTTCCTTCCGTCCCCATTTTTCATCTCCATTATAACAGATTTTCCCTGAGTTCCCCTCTAACTCTCCCTCTAAAAGCTTCAGAAGAGTTGTCTTACCACTGCCGCTTTCTCCCACAACCGCATATTTTTTCCCTTTCTGAAAACAGACCGATACATCAGATACTGCATTTATTCCCGATGTATAAGCAAAGGATACCTGTTTAAAGCATATATTCTCCAATTTCTTTTTTGTTTCCGTCTCCGGCATTTCTTCCCTGTTTTCTTCATCTAAATAAGAAAGCAGTTCCTTTTCAATTCCTTTGACAGACTGCATTTGATTCAAACTGTCTATAATATCAAACACCGGATTCATGACCTTGTTCATCAACTGTGTAATGGCAAGCACATCTCCGACAGTAATTTTTTCTAAGATGACAAAGACACCGGATATTGCAAAAACTGTAAACTGCATTCCCACTGCAATAAAATTGGTTGCCACATCTGCCCCTGCTTTCTTCTTTTCCATATGCCATCGGGCAGATTTTACCATTCGGTTGCTCTTTTCATGGCGTTCTGTCATGTAAGTTTCCAGTTCATAATTTCTCACCACCTGGATTCCTTTAAAAATATCGTCCACGGTACGATTATAGTCTTTCAGATTTTTCGTATATGCTTCTGTAGCTCTGCTCAGTCTCTTTCCCCAGATTTTAGGTATTAATATCGGCAAAACAGACAGGGCAATGGCAATGAGTGAGACAAAGGGCTGTATATACATCATGATTGCCAGTGACAGAACAAGAATTACTACGCTTCTTAAAATCATAAAAAACGGCGCAATGCCCTTTTCTTCTATTAGTTTCAAATCATTATTGAACAGAGAAAGGTATTCCGCACTCTTTTTCTCTGCAAAATCTTTTGCATTTTTATCAATAAATGCTGCAAATAAATCTTTCTTTATACTGTACATTGTTTCCGAAAAATATGCGGCTTTGAGCGTGCGCATTCCCCAACTCACAAGGGAATATTCTACAATAAAAAATATAATAGTCCCAATGACCTTTATGAGCTGCTGCATCTCTCCACCCGTTGCAGCATCCATGGTCTGTTTTAGCAGTACCGCCATATAGGCAACGTTTGCTGCGTCTATCATTACGAGCAGACAGTACCAGATAAATTTATTACTCCGCATTATGTATTTTCTCATTAGCTATTTCTCCTAATTTTTCAAATTGCTATTTGACAATTCAATTTCTTTACTCGTAGAAAATTCGTCTATTTCTCCATAAACAACCTCTTCCGAAGATAGTAACACCTTATCGCTATCGTCAAGATAGATATATCGTATCGTTTCACAAGGCATATCTATCGTCAATAATTTTTGATTTTTTGCATCTAATTTCCATATCTTACCGCTATCTCTGCTAAATAACAATATATTTTTAATTTTTTCTATATCAGTAGATATAGCGATATCAAAATCTGATTCTCTCAAAATTTTCGGCTCCGTTGTTTCCAATTCTATATTCAAAAGCACGCCACCACCAGTAAAAGTTCTAATAAAAGCATAGTTATCGAATACTTCAAATTTGGAAATTCTTTCTTGATTTAGTAACTGAGCCGTCTTTGTATCTATCTTGATATTCCCAATCTGTTCACCATTTAGATTGTACAATTCTATTTCCCACAAAAGAATCTGCCCCTCATCCTTGGTGCACACAATCGCATATAATATTTCATCATTTTGTGCAAAGTTATATATAATTTCTCCAGTTTGTGTTAAAATATCGAATTTTTTGGATACTAAGATTTCAAATTTTTTGTTGCCTGTTTCTTTTGTATCATATATATCTAAATAAGTTATACTATCATTTCCATTTATTTTTCCTTTAAAAGATATAACCTTATCATTTACAAAATTTAAGTAAATAAGAGTTTGGTCTACGCTATCATCAGCCAATTTTTTTATTTCGTCATGGGTCAAATCTATTTCATACAAAGAATTTTTCAGCACTCTGTCACCAGAAAAATCAGAATCTATGGTATTACAATATAGATAAATTTTATCGTTATTAATTGCTGCGTCTCCTGAATCTATATATGGATTCGCGATTATACCAAGTTTATAAGTTCTATTTTCGTTTAGACTATATTTATAAAAACTCAGAGATGTATCATTATCTTCATAACTGGAATAAATAATATTGTCTTCGTAAACACAAATAATATTGTCAACAAAATCTTTATCTATATTCAGTACTTTTAGAATATATTCCGTATCTTTTTCAGATTTGGTTTGTGTAATATGATTTTCAACAGTCTGTTGGTTATTACACCCTTCCAGAACTGCACATATTAACATTATTGCTACAAATACTTTTATTCTTTTTTTCATATTTTGAAGGCACTCCTCATATCATATACAAATAGGAGTGCCCTAAATCATTTATGGCACTCCTATTTTGGGACATAACACATGCTAAAAATTAATAAATATATCCGTTTCCCCTATCAGAAATCGCATCGTGAATAGCGCTTGCTGATTTAGAATAAAACATGGAAGCATCACTGTCCGCCCATTGGATATAGGGGTCGGCTATTCTGAAATATTCTTTATCACTTCTTGCACCAGAAATACACATTGTATGTCCGCTTGTATTATACGCCCAGCCCTCAGATGTAGATAGTTTTACACTGATTAATGGGGGTGCATCAAACGAGTTAATCGCCGTATAAAAATTACTTTTCATCGTAGTTAAGGATGTATCAGCCGCTTTAGATACATAGGTGTTAGCAGACTGATTATTGTTCAAATATGTTTTCGCCTTGCCAAACTCCGTTCCGCTAGACGTAGTTCCCAATGCCGAAGCAATCGTTGACTGGCTATCTGATGAACCTGTTAAATACTGCATAGCCGCTTTGCAAGATGCAACTGTACAATAATAGGTTGTACTTTGTTTATATATTACAAAATCCGTGAGATAATTCCATGTTGTTGCATATGGCATTATTTCTGCATCGCCACTCCCATCATCATTCAGTTTTTCGAGAGCAATTTCTTTTTGCGCTTCCGATAATCCTGCAAGCTGTTTTTCTATGGATTCCACCGGGCTTAAAATATCTCCCGTATTAACCGTTCCATTAAACTGCGCAAAATTGTTTTGTCTTTCACCATTCCCTATTTCTACATAATTATCTCGTTCTGCAATTTCACCATTTGCGGCAAAAGCAGGTGCAGAAACAGAAAATACCATTCCTAAACTTAAAATTAACGCCAAAACTTTTTTTCTCATGCTGCTCCCTCCTAGTTTTCTTCTTTTGTAATTATTGTACTCCAATCCATTACATTCGTCAATTTTTTATTTCCATTCTTTCATCTAAATACCAGCATTTATCTGGGCGGCAGGCTATCTCCACAGCGTCAGAATACAACAAATAGCAAACCTGTTTATCCTAAAAACAAAAAAATGCGCCAAGCCCTCCATTCAGACTTACGCATTTTTTCTTTTACTCTTACAATCCCCGCAAGCTTTTTTCAGTTTGCCAAAACCGCAGTTCTCTTTAACCCCGCCGCCCCCGCATTCCTACTCGCACTCACATGGCTTTACCACCACATTGCGGATTTCCTGGTTTTCAATGTATCCGCAGGCTTTTAACCCCGCCTGGATAACGGAATTCCACATCTGTGCGGATAAATTGCAGGTCGTATCGTCGCTGAGTTCCACCCGGCAGGCGTCCTCTATCTCGCATGCTTCCCCGCAGGCAATTTTGTACATATTCTTACGGCTGATAGCGCCGATTTCCTCTAAGGTATTGACCATGCGGTATACCGTTGCCGGACCGATTTTGTCATCCTCCTTCGAAGCCTTATAGTAGATTTCTTTACAACAGGAGCATTCCTCCTCTAAAATGATATCTAAAAGCATGAGACGCTGTTTTGTAATCCGGCAGCCTTTTTCCCGAAGCCTTTTTACAATCATTTCCTTCTGCATCTGCGTCCTGTGGTAACTCCTGGAATCATGTTTTCTGCCTTCTTTTTCTGTCGTTTTCTGTAACAAGGTTCCACCTCCTAGCTGCAATGTCCGCCGCAATGGCTGCAATCTCCTCCGCACTGGAGAGATTTTCCATTCTTTTTATCTTTTATCATGCTTCTGATAATCAGAACCACAACAGCTGACAATGCTATTCCTACTACAAAAGTTCCCATAAGACGCCTCCTTCTATCTTGCTCCTGCCATTCCTTTTACATTCACATTTAATGTACCGCTCTCCTTGTAAGGTCTGAATAACAGATAAATAAATCCGATTACAAATAAGAAAGCGATGACGGTACCCACACCGAAGGTTCCAACGGTGATTAAGGTTCCAATCTGATAAATGCACATTGCAACAATATAAGCTAATACACACTGGTAACCGATGGCAAACCAGAACCATTTAATGTTGTTCATCTCACGTTTGATAGCGCCCATTGCTGCGAAACATGGTGCACATAATAAGTTAAATACTAAAAATCCGTAAGCTGCAACCGGAGTCATAACACTTGCAAGGTTGCCCCAGATTTCTGCTCCGTCCTCTGCCACTTCTGCAAAACCAAATAACATACCGAAGGTAGCAACCACGTTTTCTTTTGCGATAAGTCCGGTAACGGCTGCAACTGCCATCTTCCAGCCTTCGCCCTGCTGTGTCCAGCCAAGCGGTGCAAAAATCCATGCGATAACACTGCCGATTTTAGCTAAGATACTGCCTGCCTGTGCCTCGGATAATGCCGCTCCCTCTAAGCCTTCAAAGTCTAACATTCCAAAGCTTCCGTCTGCCCAGCCAAAGTTCATTAAAAACCAGAGAACGATGGTGGATAATAAAATGATAGTTCCCGCCTTTTTGATAAAGGACCAGCCGCGCTCCCACATGCTTCTGAGCACGTTAGAAACTGTCGGCATATGGTATGCCGGAAGCTCCATAACAAACGGCGCCGGCTCCCCTGCAAACATCTTTGTTTTCTTTAAAATGATACCGGAACAGATAACCGCTGCAATGCCGATAATCCATGCGCTCCATGACACCCAGCCGGAGTTGCCGAAAAATGCGCCGGCAATCAGGGCGATAATCGGGAGCTTCGCTCCACAGGGAATAAAGGTTGTGGTCATAATGGTCATTTTACGGTCACGGTCATTTTCAATGGTACGGGACGCCATAACACCCGGTACGCCGCAGCCGGAACCGATTAACATCGGGATGAAGGATTTTCCGGAAAGACCGAATTTACGGAAAATTCTGTCCATGATAAATGCCACACGCGCCATATATCCGCAGCTCTCTAAGAAAGCAAGGAAGATAAACAGCACTAACATCTGCGGCACGAAGCCAAGGACAGCTCCCACGCCCGCTACAATACCGTCTAAAATCAAGCTCTGCAGCCAGCCTGCGCAGCCGATTGCGTCTAACCCCTTTGCAATCGCCGGAGGAATGATTTCCCCGAACAGCACATCATTCGTCCAGTCTGTCACAAAGGCACCCACAGTAGTCACCGATACATAATATACAATGAACATCACCAGCGCAAAAATCGGAAGCGCCGCAAAACGGTTGGTGACGATACGGTCAATCTTATCCGAAATCGTCATGCCGCCTTTTTTCGCTTTTGTAATACATTCCCCGATAATAGAGGAAATGTACATATACCGCTCATTGGTAATGATACTCTCGGTATCATCATCAAATTTTTCTTCCATCTGCTTGATTTCTGTGGAAACATCCGGAACTTTTCTCATCTGCTGACCGATTTTATCATCCTTTTCCAGCAATTTGATGGCAAAGAAGCGTTTCTGCTCTTCATCTACGATGCCGGTCAGTTTATTCTCCACGCTGCGGATGATTTCTTCCGCGCCCTCGGAAAATTCATGAACCGGAGCAGCCGACTGCTTTTTCTGTGCCAGCGCCACCGCTTTTTCTGCCGCTTTCTGAATGCCGGTTCCCTTTAATGCGGAAATCTCCACCACTTCACAGCCTAATTTTTTGCTTAATTTGTCAATATGTATCTTATCGCCGCTCTTTTCTAAGATATCTGCCATATTCACAGCCATAATCACCGGAATCCCAAGCTCCATAAGCTGTGTGGAAAGGTAGAGATTTCGCTCAATATTGGTTCCGTCCACGATATTGATAATCGCATCCGGTCTTTCCCCGATCAGATAATTTCTCGCAACTACTTCCTCTAAGGTATAGGGGGACAGGGAATAGATACCCGGTAAGTCCATGATGATAACTTCTTTATGTCCCTTTAACTTACCTTCCTTTTTTTCTACCGTAACACCCGGCCAGTTTCCAACGAACTGGTTTGAGCCTGTCAGGGCATTGAATAACGTTGTTTTGCCGCAGTTTGGATTACCTGCAAGCGCAATTTTTACTGCCATAACTTTTTCTCCTTTATTTTTTATTTCTCTCTTTTCCGTCAGCCGGTTTTTATAGAAAGAAATTTGTTTGTATGCTGTGTCTATCTTTCGTTAGTTTATACTAACGGCGAGGCAAAAAAAATTATTCCACCTCTATCATCTCGGCGTCCGCTTTCCTCAGGGATAACTCATACCCTCTGACTGTCACCTCCACCGGGTCCCCAAGGGGCGCTACCTTTCTCACATAGATATCCACGCCTTTTGTGATGCCCATATCCATAATTCTTCTCTTTACCGGTCCCTCCCCGGTCAGCTTTTTGACTTTTACGGTTTCCCCGCAGCCTGTTTCTTTTAATGTTTTCATTTCCTGACTCCTTTTTTCTTTCTATCAACAGCAGCGGCTGTCTGCAGCCATCTGTCATTGTAAGCTCATTAAACCATGATTTTATTTGCCATGTCCTTTCCAATAGCAACGCGGGAATCCTTCACATTGACAATCATGTTCCCTCCAATTTCGGAGACAACGGTCACGGTACCTCCCACTACAAAGCCCAGATTTTCTAAAAATCTTCTGGTTTCCTCTTTTCCTCCTACCTTTTTGATGGTGTTTTCTTCTCCTTCATTTACCATTGTAAGCGGCATCATATCATCCTCTTTCCTTTTGTATTGATAATGATTTTCATTTCCACGTAGGTTAGTATATTCTAACTTTTATTAGATGTCAATAACGATAATGATATTTTTTCTCAATAAGCAAAAAAGATGCCGTATTGCACGACATCTTTCCCGGTATCACAAAGTGACACGTTCCTGTTATACTGTTTTCACGCACTGGGAAAACTTCTGTTTTGCGCTCTGCACTTTATTTGCCTCTGCGTCCGGCGTCGGGTAATAGCCTCTCTGATGCATCAGATTGAATACATCCTCCTGAATGCAGTGCTCCTGCTCAAGACAGTGTAAAATAGCGTCTCTCACGCTGTCGTGCACACATTCATTTGCAAAGGTGTTGTAATTGTTGGTTGCCGTTTTTTCAGCGGTCAACGCATCTGCTAATATCTCTTTGTCGGTATAAATCTGTTCTGTCATGACTCCCTCATTTCTGCCTCATGGGCTGCTGCTTAACTTAACTGTGCGTACAGGGAATTAAAATGTCCCTGATGTTTTGCAGAAATCTCTGTAAATTTTGCACTAATTTCCTGGTCCTCGGTATGCTCCGCAAGCATCTGGAATTTTTTGATTAAAAGCTCTTCCTCTGTCAGCAGGTCATTTAATGCAGATAATTCTTTTTCTGATAACTGGCTCATGTTCCACCTCCGTTTTTTACTTTGAAGCACGGAAAAAATCTTCTTTCCATACTTTTAAAAGTAGTTTTACCGGAATTTTTATTTTTATGCGCCAGCGGGAGATTTATTTTCCTAACAGCCCTCTTACTGCTCCAGCGTTCCTTCCTTCTGGCAGATATCCGTCAATACCTGATAGACGGTGGACTGGTAAATGGGTTTTTCCATCACATAATCCGCCCCTGCCTTCCTGATTTCACTCTCCAATGCCGCGCCCTCATTCGAGAGACATACCAGCACAAGGGTGTCCGGTTCATAAATGCTGCGGACCTTTGCCATAAACTCCGCCGCCTGCCCTTCTTCCATCTGCCAGTTGACAAAACAGATGTCATAGCCGTCCCCGGTGCGGTAAGCCCCTCGAAGCAGCTTTAACGCCTCATTTCCCTCTTCCGCCACATCATAGCGCAGCCCTAACCGGGTAAGAATGGTGGTATAATAATCACGGTAAATGCTCTCGTCCCCCACGCTTAAAATCCGCATGGATTTAAAATCACGGCATTTTTTCACCGGAATTTTTCCCTTTTTCATGGGGATTGTAACCGAATACACCTGTCCCTCCTGCTGCATCGTCCCCTGCAGCAGCTCCGCCATACTCTTTAAAATGAGATACTGTGTTTCATCTATCAAAACCGTCTCCGCTGCCTCCACAGTAATCTTTAAAACCGCCTGCCGCTCTCCTGAAAGCGTCACTCCATAACGGGTTTTGACCTCTTCTTTCTTTCCCGTTTCTCCGCACAGGGCAGACAGCAGCTTTTCCCACAGCATTCTGACATGCTCCATGTCCCCGAAGAGATATTCATGGGCGATTTCCTCCTCTTCCATGACCATATTCCGCTTCGCTGCAAGCTGTTTTCCCATTTCCCGGACGGAAAAAACCTTTTCCCGGCACTCATCCTTTTCCTTCCGGATGGCATACACCTCTGCAATATCGCCTAACAGCTCTTTCATCTGTTCTCCCTGCTCCTGAAAACTTTTCAGCATTTCCCGGACCTTTCCGGAATCCGGCTCTGCCTGCGCCGTTTTGGACAGCAGCAGCATTTCCTCTAAATTTCCGCAGACTTTCTCAAATATTGCCATGGTGAAATCATTTTTTATTCTGCTGAAACACCGCTCCTGCTCCATCTCCCTGTGGAGCAGCTCATGCTCTAAAATATATTTCCGGGCGATGTTTTTGACACGATTTTTGATAATCGCAGGGTTGCAGGGCGAAAAGATGAAATCATCCGCTCCCGACTCTAACATAACTCCTTCCGTGTTCTCATCAATCGCCGTTTTCACAATCACCGGAATCTGACTGTACTCAGGCTGTGAGCGCATCCATTTTAATACTCCCGCTCCGTCTACCCCTGGCATACATAAATCCAGTATCACAATATCAATTTTTCTATTCTGCAGTTCGTGGATTGCCGCATTGCCGTTCTCTGCCTCGGCAATTTCGTATTCATCTTCGAAAATTGCCCGCAGGGACGCGCGGTTCACCTCCACATCATCAGCAATCAACATAGTAAGCCGCCGTTTCATCCTAATGTCCCCCGTTTATATCTTAATGAATTTTTCTATCATCGTCTGTCTTATCTGACAACCTTCTACTATTATACATGATAACTGCCCATCATTCACATCAAGTTATTCTTTTTTTTCGACAAAAGATGACAAATCCCCGGAGCCAGCACTCATTTTTCCGCTGTTCCGGGGAAGTTTATTTTCGGAAAGTAAAATTTTCCAATTTTTATTTATATAATAATTCTAAGATTTTCTCTTTGGGAATGACACCCACGGATTTCTCCTTTACCGTTCCATTCTGAAATACCATCAGAGTCGGAATGGTCATCACCTGATATTGTTCCGCTAACTCCGGCTGTTCATCCACGTTCACCTTGCAGATTTTTGCGTCCTTCACTTCCCCGGCAAGCTCTTCCACCACCGGAAGAAGCATCTGGCACGGTCCGCACCAGGCTGCCCAGAAATCCACTAAAACCGGCTCCTTCGCCTCTAATACTTCCTGCTTAAAATTTTCCTTTGTAATGTGTAATGCTGCCATATGTTTTTCTCCTTTTCTTAAAATGATATCTTTATTATACCCACTCTAAGAAAAATTACTGTAACAATGTCACATGACTAAATTATCCCAAAACCAGCTGAGCCAGAAGCTCGTACATCTGGCGGATATCCAAGGGCTTGCTCAAATGGGCGTCCATCCCCGCCTCAAAGGATTTTTTGACATCCTCTTCAAACACATTGGCGGTCATGGCAATGATGGGAACCGTTTTGCTGTCCCCGTGGGAGGATTCCCGTATCACCTTCGCAGCCGTCAGCCCATCCATGACCGGCATGCGAATATCCATCAGTATCACATCATAATATCCCGGCGCTTTTCCTAAGTACATGTCCACGCACTCTTTCCCGTTGAGCGCCACGTCCACTTCAAAATTTTTATGTAACAGAATATTTCTGGTGATTTCTATATTGATATCATTGTCCTCCACCAGAAGAATCCGTTTTCCTGTAAAATCATAGTTTTTCTTCTCGGATTTCTTCTGGGTTTCATCGGAGCGGGTCTTATGTTCCGGCACAGCTTGCGCCGCCTGCTCCGCCTTTTCAAGCTCCACCGTCACCACCATGGTGGTTCCGCTGCCTTTCACGCTGTAGGCATCTATTTTTCCGCCCATAAAGTCAATGATATTCTTAGAAACTGCCAGCCCCAATCCGGTGCCTCCGTATAGGGTGGTTCCTCCCTCATCCTCCTGCTCAAAGGGCTCGAATACCCTGGGTAAAAATTCCTCCGACATTCCGCATCCGGTGTCCCGCACCTCAAACCGGAATTTTCCGCTCTCAGGGGTATCCTGCAGCAGTTCGGCAATAAAAACCACTCTGCCCCCGGCAGGCGTATATTTTACCGCATTTTCCATAATATTAGACAATGCCGCCTTTAACTTGTCTCCGTCAAAGCAATAGTTCTGCCCTAAGTCTCCCCTCTGCTCCGTCAAAAAGGAAAGCTGCTTTTCCTCCGCCAGACTTTTTACCGGGAGCGTCAGCTCTTCTAAAAACTCCACAAAGGGTATCTCCCGTTTCTCGTATGCCACCCTGCCGCTCTCAAGAAGGGACAAATCCAGAATATCATCCATAAAAGAACGCAAAAATTTTACAGAACGTTCGATTTTATCCAGGTTTTCAAGCACCTGCTTTGGATTATCAATATTCTCCTTGCTCAGATAAGTCAATCCGATAATGGAGTTCATGGGGGTACGAAGCTCGTGGCTCATGCGCTCTAATAATAAATTCTGCTTTTTTTCCATATCCTGTATCTCTCTCATTTTGCCGCCCTCAACTTAATAAATGCTACCAAAGTACTATTTATTATAACAGTTTCTTGCGTTTTTTCAATGGATTTTTCTTAAATTATGCATAATTAATTTATTTATCCTGATAGCTGTCTAAAAAATGATGCACAATTCCCTCCTGTTTATAGGCAATAATCGTGTTCAAATTCACGTTTTCCACACTTTTAAAGATATTTGCCTCCACAAAGGGGTTCACCTTAGAAAGCTCCCGTATCAGTTTCTTGACCTCCTGGCGTTTCGAAAGAGCCACCCCATTGTCATCGCAGTTGGCGCAGTTTTCCGTAAAACGGCAGGCACATTGCAGGAAATGCAAATCATTATAATCCCGCCAGTGCTTAATGTCATCCTCCCGTACCAGATATAACGGGCGTATCAGCTCCATGCCCTCAAAATTGGTGCTGTGGAGCTTTGGCATCATGGTCTGTATCTGCGCCCCGTAGAGCATTCCCATCAAAATCGTCTCTATCACATCATCATAATGGTGTCCTAAGGCAATCTTATTGCAGCCGCATTCCCTCGCCTTGCTGTATAAATGTCCCCGCCGCATCCTGGCGCACAGGTAACAGGGATTTTTCTCAATGTCAACCACCGCATTAAAAATATCGGTTTCAAAAATGGTAAGGGGAATTCCCATCAGCGCCGCATTTTCCTCAATCCTCCTGCGGTTCTCCGCCGTATACCCCGGGTCCATCACAAGAAAAGTTAAATCGAAATTCTTTTTCCTATGACGCTGCAGCTCCTGAAAGCATTTCGCCAACAGCATGGAATCCTTGCCGCCGGAAATACAGACTGCGATTTTGTCTCCCTCCTGTATCATATCGTAGACAGTAATCGCCTTGGTAAACCGGCTGAAAATGCTTTTATGAAATTTTTTCCGTAAACTCTTTTCGATTTTCTCCTGGGGAGTGAGAAGCTCTTCTTTTTTTTCTGCGTCCTGTCTGTTCTCTATCATAACAAAGGAATCCTGCTTTCTTTGAAATTTTCTGTCGATATCTTTGCCGGAAAATTTTATTTCCTTAGACTATCATACCTTGTTTTTCCGGTTTGTCAACGCAAAAAGAGGCGCAGCCGCGCCCCTAATAGCAAAAATAATGTCCTCCAATTTTTCGTTCTACATGGTCTGTTAATGGAAATGTAGAAAAATACATTGTATCATTTCTTAAAAGTGCTGTTTTTCCCTCTAATACATCTTTTATGGACTGATATTCCTTTTCTGTAGGGGAGGCGTACTCCCTGTTTTTCCAGGAGCAGAACTGTACCGGATTGCTCTGGCTTAAGACCCCATATAAGGTGTCGGGATATAAACCCGATGCCATTCGGTTGAAAACCACCTCCACGACTGCCTGCTGCCCCTCCACAGGCTCTCCCTGGGCTTCTAACCAGACAATTCTGGCTAAAAGCTCCGTTTCCTCCTGTGTCAAAGTGATATTCCAGCGATTCCGGCAAACCTCTGCCGCCGCTTCATCACTGTTCTCCTGCGAAACCTCCGTTCCCGCCTCTGTGCTGCTTTCCTCCGAGACTTCCGTTTCCGGCTCTATGCTGCTTTCTTCAAAAAATCCTGTTTCCGGTTCCATGGCGCCATTTTCAGGAAGCTCCATCTCCGGCTGCATGACCCTTACAATCTCATTTTTTGCGATAACTGTTTTTTCATCTGATTCTGGCGTAAATGAATGTTCGGAAGCTTCCGTTTCCGCCGCCTCCGTATTAACGGCTTCCGGCAGTCCCTTCTCTCCCTGAATGTTGGATATCACGGTAAGGCTTATCAGAAATACAAACAGCCACGCTATATCCAATATTTTTTTTCTCATTTTGCTCCTTTCCTCAAGAATGATACATCTAACAGGCACTTATCATACTTAGGTTATATCCAAAAGTCAAATTTTTTATTCCTGCTCCGCAAAAAAATTTTTCCTTACTTTTTCCTATAATTTTTCCGCATTTTTACTAAATTCCTGTCTATTAGCCTGTTTTTAAATCTTCTTTTCATTTTTAGAACCAGCCGAATATACAAAAAAACACCGTATTTTTCCGGTGTTTTCTAAAATATGCCCCAAAGTTCGTCCTACATTCTTCGGGCATAAGTAATCGTCCTTTTCCTAGGTTTTTCGATAAATACACTCCTTTTTCCTACAGGATTCGCACATTGCCGCTGAAATGCTTTTTTTCTTTAAGGGTCCCTCTTCGCCTTCTGACTGTTTTAATTTTACCAGAAATACCACGCTTTTTTTAGGCTCTAAACAGCAGGCTTCGTTGCATGTCACCCTCTGCTCCTTCTGATATGCAAAAAGCTCCGGCATTTTTTCTAAGGGCAGTTCCTCCCGCTCTCCGAAAAAAATAAATTCCTCCGGCACATAGCAGGTGTGTTTTCCTAAATATTCAGAGCACTGCAGGTAGGCATTCTGCAAAAGCTCGCAGGAAATCACTTCCACCATGTAGGCGCCCTCTAAATCCCCGTTTTCACTGTAGCTGTTCTGCAGCTGGTCTATCTTTCCCCCCAAAGAGAGTATCACCCCCGCATAAAGCGTCCCCTCTTCCGGTTCATATCCAAAAAAACTGCTCCCCGGCTTTGGCAGAATATAAAAAAAGCCCTCCTGCCCCTCTAAGGAATTTCTGACCTCCGCCGCCACATGCCGCAGTTTTTTCTGGTCTTTCCACTCATAATGATAGCGGTGCGCCGCTGCTCTCACAAAGGTGTCTGTCAGGCTTTCCCCTGCCGTAGTTTTCACAAACAATCCGTTTCCTCCTTCCTCTCCGGCGTTCTTAAAAACTGCATGATAATGTCATAATTCTCCGGCTGATGGGGAAAGGTACAGTGCAGGCAGGATTTGATTTTCTGCCCCTTACTGTTAATATATTCCGGTTTTCCCGGACAGTGCTCCCTGCCATACAGGGGACAGAAACAAAACAGGCAGTTCATTTCTTCCATTCCCTCATGGCAGGGATAATACTTGCAGTCTCTATTTTCAAAATAACGGTATGAATGTTCCATCTATCTCTCCCTCTCTGTCACGCATTTTAGCAAGCTCCGCCATCCTTCACTATCACCAGTGTCAGATAGCCCGCCTCTGTGTCTAACTGTTCTAGTCCATAGGTCAGCTTTTCCTCTGCCATGCCGCAGTTTTCTACTGCATACACCTCTAATGCCCTGCTTTCCGCCTGTCTCTGCAAAAGCTCCTTTAAGTGCGCTAACTTTTTCCCGGATTTCATATAAATACGAGTGCCTTTTAATCCCATCGTATCTTCTACGTCATAGGAAGCGGGTATCACATGGATTTCCTCCCGCATATCCCCCAGAGAAATGCCGAGGGCTGCCGCCGCCGCACAAAAAGAAGGAACGCCGCTTATCATCCGTACCTCTTTTCCCGACTCCTCCATTCTACGGTGAATATAGTGATAGGTGGAATAAACGCCGGGGTCGCCGATGGTCAGAAATGCCACCTGCAGCCCTTCCTCCACCAGTCCTTTTATCTGCTCAAAAATCTCATTGTGGGCGCGCTCTAAGATTTTCCTGTCCTTTGTCATAGGAAAAGGCAGACATAATATCCGCTTTTGCTCCACTTCCGGATAAACCTCTTTTACAATCCGATAAGCGTGGCAGTCCTCCTTCGGGGCGTTTGGCAAAATGATAACATCGCATTCCTGAATGCACCGCAGCGCCTTTATCGTCATAAGCTCCGGCTCTCCCGGACCTACTCCCACACCGTATAAAATTCCGCTCATATTTTCTCCTTAAATTTTGTGATTTTCTTCTGCTTTCCCGGCATAATTCTGTGCCTTCTCTATAAACCGCTCTGCAAAAACGGGATTAGAATAATAGTATAAATGGGGGAAGCCAAACCAGCAGTTCCCCTCATCCCAGACGCAGTCCCACTTTCTTCCCGAAACGGGCTTTTCCGCCACACAGCCTGTCCCGTTGGCTGTGCTGTCAAAGTAATGAAATTCGTGCCCCTTTATTTTCTCCCCTTCCGGCAGAAAATTCTGTTTCTTTTCCCCGATTTCCACGTAACCGAAGCGCACCAGCTTTCCCTGATAACGGCTGCTGCCGGGAACAACTCCCGCCATTTTAAAACGTCGTCCCTCCATATCCTCTAACTCCTCATGCAGATAAAGAAAGCCTCCGCACTCTGCGATTACAGGCATTCCGCCCTGTATTTTCTCCCGGATATCCTTTTTCATGGCTTCATTTTCCGCCAGTTTTTCCGCATAAAGTTCCGGGTAGCCGCCTCCTAATAACAACGCCGAGGCTGCCTTGGGGATATGGGTGTCGCGGAGGGGAGAAAAATACAGGATTTCCGCGCCAAGCCTTTCTAACAGGCGCAGGTTATCCTCATAATAGAAGCAGAAGGCGTCATCATAGGCAACTGCCACGGAAACCTTTTTGTTACTGTGTCTGGCTTTCTGCGGGGCTGCTCCGTTTTCTTTCTCTGCCCCGTTTTCTACTTCCGGTTCTCCCATTGTTCCGTTTTCTGTTTCGGTCTCTTCCGCTGCTCTGCTTTCTGCTTCCGGTTCTCCCGGCGTTCCGATTTCTTCCACTGCTCCGTTTTCTATTTCGGGTTCTCCCGTTGTTCCGATTTCTTCCGGCGTTCCGATTTCTTTCGCTGTTCCACTTTCTGCTTCCGGCTCTCCCGACGTTCTATTTTCTCCCATTGTTCCGATTTTTTCCGGCGTTCCGATTTTTTCCGCTGTTCCGGCAATTTCAAGCAGTTTTTCAATATCCACCGTCTCCTGGAGTACCACTGCGGCTCTCTTTATCTTCTCCCAGATATCCGCTATTTCCTCCGGCAGTTTCAACCCAAGATGACGGCTCTCAAACTGAACATTTTCCTGTCTGGGGAAATATCCTAATGCAGTGATTGGAAAACTGCTTTCTATTTCCGGCTTTATGGTTTCAAAAAACATTTTGGAAGTGCGGTTTAAAATCACTCCTTTTATCAAATGTTCCCTATCGTAAGCAAGAAATCCGGCAATCACCGCAAGAAGGGATTTTCCCATCCCGTGGGCGTCTATTACCAGAACCACCGGGGTTTTCGTCACCTTTGCCAGATGATACGCAGAGCCTTCCTCCCGGACACCGCCCAAACCGTCGTAAAGCCCCATCACGCCTTCAATCACTGAAATATCCTGCTGCCAGTTTCCACGGTTTTCCCCAAACGTCTGCTTCCGGTTCCCACTGTTTTCCCCAAGCGTCTGCTGCCAGTTTTCACTGTTTTCCCCAGGCACCCATCTCCTGCCATTTTCCCACCCCCCCGGCTGTGGCTCTGCCAGAAGGCTTCTTGTCATAGTTTCCCCGGTAAAAAAGGTATCGAGATTTTTAGAGGGAACTCCTAAAATCTTTCTGTGAAACATGGGGTCAATATAGTCAGGACCGCATTTAAAAGCTGCCGGGCGCAGCCCTCTGTCACAAAGCGTCTGTAAAAGGGCGCAGGTAATCAAAGTTTTACCGCTTCCGCTGCTGACCGCCCCGATTAAAATTCTGGGAAGCTTCATGGCTTTCTCCTCCCTTCTTTTTTATAGATATTTTGTACAATTTTAGGAAATATCAACGATACCGTACATCAGAATAAACATCTCATGCTTCCTGCAGGCTGTCAGGCGCTGCGGTAAACCGGAACGACATAATATACACCGGATTCTCCGCCTGCATCAAATGATACCGCCCGGCTGTCTTTGCCCGGCTGACGGAAACCTGTACCAGTTCCTCCTCTGTTACCGGAAATTCCCTGCCAAGCCCTGCCAGCTCACCAACCGTTTCTAACGTAATTGCAGTTATCACCACACGCATGTTTGGGTTCTTTCTATATAATAATGCCAGTATTTCTTTTAAATTGCCTCCGCTCCCCCCGATAAAAGCATGGGTAGGCGCTGGCAGCGGCTCTAAGGCTTCCGGCGCCGTCCCTGCAACGGTTTCCACATTGCCAAGCCCAAATCTTTTACAATTTGCACGGATAAGACCAAGGGCTTCTTCCTTTTTCTCTATCGCATAAACCTTTATGGTTTCCGACAACGCTCCTGCCTCCACTGCAATGGAGCCTGTGCCGCTGCCAATATCGTAAAGCACCGCATTTTCCGTCAGCTTCAATTTGCAGAGAGAAACTTCCCGCACCTCTTCCTTTGTCATAGGAACCTTCCCCCGGCAAAAGCTTTCATCGGAATATCCATGGGTCAGCCGCGGCTCCCGATAGGCTTCATTTTCCAGAATACAGGTGTAAAGCCCTTCTTCCGACAGACCGCTGCACTGCTCCGGTTCTATGGTAAAAATCTTTTCCTCCGGATAAGAGAGCTGATAGCCTACAGTCAGCCGGATTTTTAAGTTTTTCCTGTCTGCAATGGCACATCCTAGTGCTTTGATATCCGAAAGACCGGAGGTAATGAGAAATACCGTTCTTTCTTTTTCTGCCGCCCGCACTGCTTTTTCAATCTCTTCCCGCTGTTCTTTTTCAGGATTTTCCCTTATGCTTTGCCCTGTCAGGGACGTTCCGGCTTTTTTTGCAGCAGCTCCATGAAGGCTTAGAATTTTTGCGTTCTGGTAGCTGATACCGCTTTTTGCTGAAAGATAGGACACCGAGGAAATGCCCGGACAGCAGGAAAGCTCCGCTGTTATCCCTGCCTGCTCCATTTCCTTTTTCCATTGTGCAAAGCCTTCCCGCACCTTTTTTGCCCCGCTGAAAAATCCGATATCCCCGGAAAAAAGCAGGACTGCCGAAAGGCTGTTCTGCGGTGTACGCTTCAATTTCTCGGACAAATAGGAAAAAATATCCTCTGCCAGATACAGGTTTTGTTTTTCTGCTTTTGTATTCCAGTGCTCCGACAGGGAAGAAAGGATACGCTTCGCACCGAATAGATAGTCCGCCTGTTTTATCTCTTTTTTTACTTCCTCCGTGAAAGTGCCACAGGCGCCCATCCCGACACCTGCCAGAACTAATTTTATTTTTTTGAGAAAAATCGGTTTTCCCGTTATATTTTCCAGCTCCGCCACTGCTTCCTGCAGGGAAAATCCAGACGCTTCCTCCGTTTTCGGCATGTTCCCTGCCGCCGCTGCTTCCTGCTGAGAAAATCCAGGCGCTTCCTCTGTCCCGAAGATATCCTTTGTTCCTGCCAGAGAAACTGCGGGGAAATTTTTTTGTTTACTGCTTTCGGGGTTTTCAATGACAATGACCGGTATCTGCAATTCTGCCGCCGCCGCTAATTTTTCGGGATAGCCTCCGGTTTTTCCGCTCTCCTTTGTTACAAGGCAGCGGATATCAAACTGTTTTAATAATGCCGCATTCAATTCCTCAGAAAACGGTCCCTGCATGGCAATGATTTGCTTTCCCGTAAGCCCCTGTTCCCTGCATATCCGAAGGCTTTCCTCGCCGGGAAGCACACGGACAAAAAGCCGTTCTCTCAGCTCCTGATTCTGACAGTATAGGGGCAGTTCCTTGCTGCCTGTGGTAAGAAGGATATTTCCCTCTATGCCGGAAAGCAGTTCGGCGCATTGCTGCTGATTTTTTACGGCAAAAATTTTTCCCTCATCCTCTGACTGTGTTCCGTCGGTTTCCCTTTTGATACGCAGATACGGGAGACAGGCTTTTGCAGCGCTTTCTTTGATGTTTTTAGAAACTTCCGTGGCAAATGGGTGGGTAGCGTCCACAACCGCAAGGAACGGTTCAGCTGTCATGAAATCCAGCATTTGTGCACTGTCCAGCCTCCCGGTATGAAGTGTGATGCAGTCTCCGGGGGACATGACCTCGCCGCCGTACTCTGTGGCAACACAGACCCTGCAGGGGATTTTGGAATGCTGCAGGGCTTCAGACAGGATACGTCCTTCGGTAGTCCCGGAGAAAATTAATATTGGGTTCATAAAAATGCTTCCTTTGCTTCCTTTGCTTCCTTTGCTTTCTTTGCCTTATTATCGTCAACATACTTTTCATTCAAATTTAAAATAAGGTATCTGGCACTTGATTTTCAGTCCAGATACCTTGTCATATAAGCTTAATTGCGATTCATTAATTCTTTTGTGATTTTATTTATGTCATAATCTGGTGCATATTGTACTGCGATATCGCAGATAGTTTGAATTGTTTCTATGTTTTCCTCAAATATGTCGGCAATTTCTTCTGCTGAGCTGCCTTTTGCTAATTTTTTGCAAACCTGGCTGACAAGTTTTTGTGTCTCGCCCTGGCTAATTCCAACCTCAAGAATGTTCATCTGCACTGCCTCCCATTCTTCCGATTCTTTTACTTCTGATACAATTTTGTCCAGTTCCACAATCCTGTCATCTTTTATCTGGATTTCAGGATTGTCTAACTTTGTGTTCCGCATATATTGTAACAGACTTACCAACTCTTTGGAACCATTTTTACTGCTCATATTCAAAAAAATTTTGGTTGTGCCGTCCTCAAGGTGCAGCCCTTCTATTTCCTCGCACTGCTCTGTAAAGGTATACTTTGCCCTGTCCTTTCCGAAA
>Ga0129308_1000444_pt1 | contig 61922 bp, 63 predicted proteins | sample L827metagenome_FD_94440 | JGI IMG/M metagenome (GOLD analysis project Ga0129308, IMG submission 94440) | Ring-tailed lemur group fecal microbial communities from Wisconsin, USA - L827 metagenome | ecosystem: Host-associated > Mammals > Digestive system > Large intestine > Fecal | place: USA...
AAACCCTCCGGCGACACGGCTACGGGTATCCGGATGATGAATACTTCTTCCTCAAGCTATTCGACGCCAGCCGTAGAACTTATGACCGCAATCCCAAATCCCACAGGTTTTGTGATTGAGCCAAAATGTTGCGGAGCGTTTGGCAAAGGCTGCGGGCGCAGACCTGTTTGAGATCAAGCCAGCCATTCCTTATACCAGCGCCGACCTGAACTGGATGGACAAAAAGAGCCGCAGCAGCGTGGAAATGAATGGCCCGGACTCCCGCCCGGAAATCGCCGAAACGATTCCCAACATGGCGGATTACGACACGGTATTCATCGGGTTTCCAATTTGGTGGTATGTTGCGCCCCATATTATCCATACCTTCGTGGAAAGGTACGATTTTTCCGGGAAGACGCTGGTGCCTTTTGCCACCTCCGGCGGCAGCGGCATGGGAAAGGCAGTGGACGAACTGAGAAAACTCTGCCCGAACGCGGACTGGAAAGCCGGGAAGATGGTCAATGGCATATCTGATCAGGCACTTGCTGCCTGGGCAGCTGAGTTTTCATGAAACGTGCCGCCATATCAGCCCCTATTTCTTTGTTTATAGCCCCGCAAACTTTGCGCTGCGCTCCGGGCAGAAAACACTTGCATAACCCTGTCCTCAGAGGTACAATCCAACCAACCTAAAACGAAAAACGCTTCCCGTCCTGGGCCGGTGAAAAAGTCACCGGTTTGGGGCGGGAAGCGTTTTTGACCACATAAATGACCACAGACAGCGCCGGAACACCCGGAAAACGCAGGTTCAAAGATGCCTGAAGAGTAAGAAAAACCGAGCGAAAATGACTAAAAACCACTATAAACGACCGGAAAAAGTTTTTCCGGATTGTTTGGGAGCGGGGTGCCGCAGGTTCGGATCCTATCACTCGGGGCAACTTCCCTGGAAAAGCCGCCTTTGAGGTAGTTTTTCCAAAAAAGTTGGACTTTTGAGATGCGATTGACCATATGTCAATAGTAGTCACGCAGCGGCTGCGAAAACAGCGGGCGGATATATGACAGGCAGCTTTTTATGACAAAAGAACGGGAACAACTTACCGTGCTCACCCGCAGCAATTGTAAAAACCGCTCCCGGTAGATCGGATCCCGGACGGGACGCTGTATGATGCAGAAGCTGGCCAGAATGTTGCCAGCTGGGCCTGATCCAAAAAGCGCGGGTCTAAAATCGAATGGTCCTCCGCCTTCCTTTCGATCATCGCAAAGAACGGAGACAGCGTTTGGAGTTCCGCAGGCCGAGAGCCACCGGCTCCCGATCAGGAGCCGGTGGCTTTCACAAATTGCATCTTACCGAACGCAGGACTTCGGGAAAGCGGGGCCGTCAGCCTCCTCCCCGGAAGTCAGATTTTATGTACCTCAAAATAGGCCTGGCTGTACTTGCACACGGGGCACACCTCGGGGGCCTTGGTGCCCACCACGATGTGGCCGCAGACCCGGCACTCCCACATGGTCTGGCCGCTCTTCTCAAAGACCTGCTTCATCTGCACGTCGTCCAGCAGCTTGCGGTAGCGCTCCTCATGGCGCTTCTCAATAGCGCCCACCATGCGGAACCGGTCCGCCAGGTCGTGGAAGCCCTCCTCATCCGCTTCCCGGGCCATGCGGTCATACATGTCGGTCCACTCGTAGTTCTCGCCCTCGGCGGCAGCCAGCAGGTTTTCGGCGGAGGTGCCGATGTGGCCCAGCTCCTGGAACCAGATCCGGGCGTGCTCCTGCTCGTTGCGGGCGGTCTTCAAAAACAGCTCCGCCAGCTCCTCATAGCCCTCCCTCTGGGCCACCAGCGCGAAGAAGGTGTACTTGTTCCGGGCCTGGCTCTCGCCGGCGAAGGCCTCCTCCAGGTTCTTCTCCGTCTTGGTGCCGGCGTAGGGAGAGGCGTCGGTCTTGGGAGCTTCCTCCACTTTCTCAAAGGCCGACGCGGGCTGCCGGCAGACCGGACACTTGAATTCGGCGGGCAGTTCCTCGCCCTCATAGATGTAACCACATACCTTGCATTTCCACTTTGCCATGTTTGATGTTCCTCCTTGTTTTAAGTCGCCGCTCCGGTCTAGATAGGCCGTGTGCAGCATTTTTTCCGCAAGCTCGCTCAAAGGCTGGCCGTAGAAATCCTCATAAATTTGCTTGATCTCCTGGTTCTCATGGCTCAGGCGCTGCTTCATTTCCGCGTCCCGCCGGTACAGGCTGCCGATGCGGGCCTGACGGATTTCGTCGCCGTCCGCCAGGATGTCCCGGGGCTGACCGCCGCCGCCGATGCACCCGCCGGGGCAGGTCATGACCTCGATAAAATGGTACTGCTTCTCGCCGGACTTCACCCGATCGATCATCTGCCGGGCGTTGGCTGTGCCGTGGACCACAGCCACATTCACCGTGACCCCGTTGATGTCCAGGCTGGCCTCCCGGATACCGTCGCAGCCCCGGACGGGCTGCAGGTCCAGCAGGGCCTCGGGGGGCTGCTGGCCGGTGATGAAAGTATAGGCCGTCCGCAGAGCGGCCTCCATGACGCCGCCGGTGTTGCCGAAGATGACGCCGGCGCCGGAGGCCTCGCCCATCAGACGGTCGTAGTCGCTGTCAGGCAGGGAGGCGAAGTCGACGCCTTCCTCCTTTGCCCACAGGGCCAGCTCCCGGGTGGTGATGACCTGGTCCATGTCCCGCATGGTGGGGATGCCCAGCTTCTTGCCCGCCGCGTTCATCTCGGAGCGGCGGATCTCAAACTTCTTGGCCGCGCAGGGGGTCAGAGCCACGTTGACGATTTTCTCCGGATCGATGCCCATTTTCTTTGCGAAATAGGTCTTGATGGTGGGACCCTGCATCCCGATGGGGCTCTTGGCGCTGGAGATGTTAGGCAGCAGCTCCGGGTAGTAGGTTTCCGCGAACTTCACCCAGGCGGGGCAGCAGCTGGTGAACTGGGGCAGGGGCTTGTCTCCGGTGGTGATCCGCCGGATCAGCTCGCTGGCCTCCTCCATGATGGTGAGATCGGCGGAGAAGTTGGTGTCCAGCACATAGTCGGCGCCCAGAGCCCGCAGCAGGGCCACCATTTTCCCCTGGACAAAGGCGCCCTTGGGCATCCCAAACTCCTCGCCCAGTGCCGCCCGGACCGAGGGAGAGGTGCTGACGATGACCACCTTGTCCGGGTCCTTCACCGCGGCCCGGACCGCCGGATACTCATATACTTCCGTAATGCTGGCGGGCGGGCAGACGTTGGCGCACTGTCCGCAGTGGATGCAGATGGCCTTCCCTCCGGTCTCCTCCAGCGTGTACGTGCCGTGCACGCTGATCTGCTGCGTGCAGACCTCCTTACACATCCCGCACTTGATACAGCGGGATTCATCCCGGCAAATACTGGGGTTATCCGCCTCAATGGGCACACGAACCGACAACGGCAAATGCTGTGTCATCATTGACTCCTCCATTTCAAACGGCATCCGGATCGATGCGTTTTCAGCTGTTCATATGATACAACTTCCCGCCAATTTGTCAAGGTTTTTCGGCATGGTGCACAATACGCCCCATGTTCCGCGGCACCGCAGCCTCTCCCCAGGCCGTCCTGTCACCGCAGGGCAACGGAAAACCGGATGATTCCAGGCCCCGGACAGTCCGCCGTGATCGTGCCCCGGTGCGCCTCCACGATGCTCCGCGCAATGGACAGGCCCACACCGAAGCCGCCGCCGGACCGCGCCCTGTCCCCGCGGTAAAACCGGTCAAACAGCTTCTCCGTCTCCTGTTCCTCTACGGAGGCGCAGGGATTCACCGTCCGCAGCAGGATGCCTTTCTTCCGCTTCTCCAAGGACAGGAGGATCTCTCCCCCCGGATCCGCATACTTGATGGCATTGTCCAGCAAAATGGAGAGCAGCTGCCGGACCGCGTACTCATCCCCGCGGCAGTACAGTTCCGGTTCCACCGCCGTTTTCAACTCATGTCCCTGGGCCGCGGCGAAATCCCGGAAGGATTCCGCTGTCTCCTCCACCGCTGTGCTGAGATTGAACTCGCTGACCTGCAGGGGCGGCTTCTCCTCATCCAGCCGCGAGAGGGTCACCAGATCGTTGACCAATCTGGTCAGCTTGTCGGTCTGGCCCTGGATCTTATCGATCCATTTGCTCCTCCCCGTCTCCATCTCCAGCACCTTCAGGCTGGTATTGATGACCGTAAGGGGCGTTTTCAGCTCGTGGCTGGCGTCTGTAATGAATTGCTTTTGCTTCTCGGCGTTTTGGACCACAGGGGTGATGGCCCGCCGGGACAGGACCAGCACCAGCAAAAAGACCAGTGCCACGCCGCCGGCCACCACCAGCAGAGAAATGAAGCCAAAGTTCCTCAGGGAGTGGAATTCATTGTAGCAGTCCAGAAAAACCGCCATGTACTGGCCGCCGGTATCCGCCACATAAAATTTGTAAGTGCCCGTGTAGCCAAAGCCCTCCCCCTGCTTCCCGGCGATCTCCAGATAGGTCCCGGCGTCCTCCTCCGTGACGGCGGCGATGTGCCTCATATCCGCCCGGAGCAACTCTCCGGAGTCCGTATAGTACAGGACAAAATACCGGGTGGAGTAGGGTTTCTCCATGCTGAAGCGGTCCTCCCGCTTCGGCCCCGGCTTGCCCAGCGGCGACGGCTGGGGCATATTCCCCTCATTCTCATAGATCAGTTCCAGGGTGTGCTCCAGGTCATGGTCGGTGGACAGAAAATTGATGGCGTTGATGGAGACCGCCATCAGCAGCATGACCAGGGTCACGGAAGCCATGGCGATACAGATAAATTTCCGGCGCAGCTTATGGATCATTTCCGTCCTCCAATGAATAGCCCAGCCCCCGGGTCACGCGGATCACCGCGTGGGAGCCGATCCCTTTGATCTTCTTCCGCAGGTTGGAGATGTGGACCCAGACCACGCTGATCTCCGCCTCGGAGTCCCAGCCCCAGACCCGCTCCATGATGCGCTCCGCCGAGAAAATGGTCCTTGGCGCGCGCAGAAACAGCTCCATCACCTGGTACTCCCGGCCACTGAGCTTTACGCTCCGGCTTTCACAGCGCAGTTCTCCGGCTCCGCTGTCCATCACCAGATCCCCGAAGGACAGCAGCGGCGGCTTGTAATCGCCGCCCCGGCGCAGCATGGCCCGGACCCGGGAGAGCAGCTCGTCCGGCGCGAAGGGCTTGGGCAGGTAGTCATCCGCCCCGGCGTCAAAGCCCGCGATGCGGTCATCCTTCTCCCCCTTGGCCGTCAGCATCATGACTGGGGTGGAAACGCCGTTTTCCCTCAGCTTCTGCACCACCTGGATGCCGTCCATGTTCGGCATCATGATGTCCAGAATGACCGCGTCATAATTCCCCGTACAGGCATAGTCATAGGCGGCCGCCCCATCGTGAACGGCGTCCACACTGAATTGATTTTTCTCAAAGAAGACGGTCAGCGCCTCGGCCAGGTCCAACTCATCCTCCGCAAGCAGTAAACGCATATCATCACCCGAATCCATTATAGGACAGGCGGCTGTGAAACGCAACGCGCACAGTCGCCTGTCCTGATTTTTTAAAGCGCTTCCTTGGAGGCGGCCCTGCCGCACACGATGTTCAGATTCCCGTTCCGGCACCGCAGGGCGTCCAGAAATTCCTTCGGGATACGGTCGGTTTTCAGGACCACGCTGTAATGCAGCTCATACAGCGTGCCCATATTGGTGGTCTTCACCCGCTCCAGGCGGGCGGAACGGGTGTATACTTGAAAGAGATCGTCAAACAGCCCGTCATAATCCAGGTTTTCGGGAATGGTGATCTTCAGCTCCCGCTCCTGTTCATTTCCGCCGCCGAAGCGCAGTCCGGTGAGCGCCAGCACAAAAACCGCCATGACCAGGAAAAAGAGGACCGCCAGCGCCACATAACCCATTCCGGTGGCAAGGCCGATGGCCATGGCCAGAAAGATCATGCCGATCTCCCGGGCCGTGCCCGGCGCGGAGCGGAACCGGACCAGGCTGAAGGTGCCGGCCACAGCCACGCCCGCGCCGATATTGCCGTTGACCAGCATGATGACCACCTGGACCACAGCCGGGAGCATGGCCAGTGTCAGAATAAAGCTCTGGGTATAGCGGCTTTTATACATACACAGCAGCGCGGCGCCCACTCCCAGGGCCAGGGATACCGCGGTACAGATGGCGAACACCTGGAGGGTGATCTGGGCGGTAATGATGGAATCAAGCATGGAAAAGAACCTCCTTGTCAGATGGGGATGGGCAGGATATGGGACCGTTGCTTCCGCCGCATCTCAGGTTTGGGACCGCCTGTGCCAGCAGATTCTGCCGGTAGCAGGCGCCGTATTTGGAGAACGACGTGGGGAACACCCCGGCCTCGCTGAGCAGGCGCCCCAGCCACACCGGGGCCGTGCCGGGGATCTTGACCTCCATCAGGATCCGGTCTTGAGGCAGGATCGGCTTGCCGCCGTCCCCCCGGCGCAGGTCCAGGTCCTGGTCCCGCCAGCGCAGATTGGTGTCAAAGGTGACCCGCAGTTCTCCGTTTTCGATCCCGGCCAGGGCGGAGCGGTCATAGGCGATGAACACCCGGGGCTCGGGCCGGTAGCTTTTGAGAAACCAATCGATCTCGCGGCAGATCTGGTCCTCCGTCCGCGGCCGGGCGCGCCCCGCCAGGTATTCCACCGCCTCAGCACAGGGCATGACCGTCCGCCGCTTATAGACCACATGGTCGAACTTTTTCTTGATCTCCACAAACACCTTCTGATCGTCCCCGGGCACGCCGTAGCTGCGCAGCCGGAGCTTCTCCTTATAGACCGGGCTCTCCAGCGAGGTGCGGATCAGCTGAAAGTTCTCCGTGTCATAGTAGATATTGCAGATGGTGTAGCGGCCGTACTGGTCCGCCTTCATATAGGGCCTCATCCCATCCAACAGTGCGTCATATTGTTCGGGCGTCAGGAGATACTTCTTTTCAAAGCGCTTGAAGCTCTGCTGAATCTGTTTCGCCATGGGTCAGCCTCCTTCCGTCATCTGAGTCTGTCTTCCAACCGTTCTGTTGGAAAACGCCTGCAGCGAACCTGTGCCGTCCCGCCGCGCTGACTGTATCATGGACTCCCATCCTAAAGGGAACTTAAAGATTGGACGGGCAAAGATGAACTTTTTGTAAAGTCTGCCCTGCCTCCCCGTTCCTTTAATTCCGCTTTAGGTTCCCGCGTTTCAATATAGGCACAGGTCACCCCCGGCCCGGTGATCCTGTTCCATCTGACCATCAGGAGGTAATTCTTGTGAAACCATATGAAAAATGGCTCTCTATTTCTCTTTCCGCGGCCCTGGCGCTGGGACTGCTGGCCGGCTGCGGCCAGACCGGCGGCGGCGCGTCGCCCAACACTTCTTCCCCCGAGGCCGTCCAGCTCCAGGCGTCCTCCCCTTCAGACGCCGCCCAGCCCCGAACGCCCGCGGCGCTGGACCTGTCCTCCGCCACCGTGATCGCACTGTCCGGGGACACGGCGTCTATAACGGGGAGCGGAGCCCAGGCCGACGGCGGCGTGGTCACCATCACCGCCGGGGGCGTCTACGCCGTCAGCGGCACCCTGAATGACGGGCGGATCATTGTCAACGCCCCTGACAAGGACGTGACGTTGGCCCTGAACGGAGCCGGTATCACCTGTTCCTACGGCAGCCCCATCTACATTTACAAGGCCCGTACCGCCACCGTACATCTGGTGGAGGACACGGAAAACGCCCTGACCGACGGGGCCTCATACACCTTCGCGGACAGCCTGTCCTCCGCCGAGGAGGAGGAGCCCAACGCCTGCCTGTACAGCAAGGCCGACCTTGTTCTGGAGGGGGCGGGCAGTCTGGCGGTGACCGCCAATTATAACAACGGCGTCACCTCCAAGGACACCCTGGCCATTTACGACCTGACGCTGGAGGTCACCGCGGCGAATCACGGCATCAACGGCAAGGATTCCAACACCATCGACAGCGCCTCTGTCACCGTGGACTGCGGCGGAGACGCCATCCGCTCCACCAATGATACGGACGCCTCTCTGGGATGGGTCAGCGTGTCCAACTCCACGCTGACCCTCACCGCCGGGGAGGACGGCATCCAAGGGGAAACTTCGGTCACCCTCTCCAGTGGTGACTACGTCATTACCACCGGCGGCGGAAATACCGCCGCTCTCGGTGAGGACCAGAGCGCCAAGGGCGTCAAGGCCGGTACCTCGCTGGTCCTGGACAGCGGCACCTATTCCATGGACTGCGGTGATGACGCCTTCCACTCCAACGGAAATCTGACGGTCTCCGGCGGCGTTTACACCGTCTCCACCGGAGACGACGCCTTTCACGCGGACGAGACCCTGACCGTCAGCGGCGGCTCCATCCAGGTCCAGACCTGTTATGAAGGTCTGGAGGGTTCTGACATCGACATTTCCGGCGGGACCATTCAGATCACCGCTGCTGATGACGGAGTCAACGCCGCCGGGGGCATGGACGGCAGCGGCTTCGGCGGACGGGGCACGGGGAACGACTTCACCGTGTCCGGCGCCAGCCACACCCTCACCATCTCCGGCGGAGACCTGTTCGTAACAGCGGGCGGCGACGGCCTGGACAGCAACGGGGCCCTTGCTGTGACCGGCGGCACTGTGCAGGTCTTCAGCACTGGAAACGGCGACGGCGCGGTGGACTGCGACAGCGGCTTCACTCTGGAGGGCGGCGTCCTCCTGGCCTGCGACGCCGGACGGATGTCCGGCATCCCGCGGGAGTCCTCCCAGTGCGCCGTTTTCATCAATCTCGGGACCACGCTGGAGGCCGGGACCTGCGTCCAGCTGGCCGGCGAAGGCCAGAGCTTCGTATTCCGCATGGCCACCCCCGCCGCGACGGTCCTGTTCAGTGCCCCGGAACTGGTGCAGGGCGGCACCTACACCGTGTCCTACGGGGGAGACTATACCGGCAGTGACAGCGCCGGACTCTGTTCCGGCGGCACATACAGCGGCGGGACCGAGTTGGCCTCCCTGACCCTCACCGATCTGGTGACCAGCTACGGCCAGTCCGCCATGGGCGGCGGAAAGGGCCAGATGGGCGGCGGTCAGCGGCCTATGGACGGCGCTCAACGGCCCACAGACGGCGGCCAGGGCCCCATGGGTGACGGCAAAATGCCCATGGGCGGCCGGGGGGACCGGGGTGCGCAGCCCCCCGGGGACGGCGAGGCCTCCCGCCCGGCCCCGGAGGAGACGCCCGCACCCACCACATAAAGGAAATAACGCCCGTACCGGAGCAAGCGGGGCTTGCTCCGGTTTTTTCACGGCAGATATTACCTTTGCAAAATAGTTACAAAACGGTTACAATTTCACTGTCAGCGAGGAACACTATGTTACGAGGTACTACTGCTATGAAAAAGACGCGCCTTCTGTTGTCCACGGTCCTTTTGACCGGAAGCCTGCTCACCATTCCCGTCTCGGCAGCCCCCCTCTCCCACACCGTGGCCGCCGGCGACACCATGTGGAAGCTGGCAGTCCGCTACCAGGTGGGCACCAGCGAGATCATCGGGGCCAATCCCCAGGTCAGCAATCCCGACCTGATCTATCCGGGTCAGGTCCTGCAGATCCCCCAGCTGGACAGCACAGTGGCCAGCTATGAGGCCGAGGTCATCCGCCTGGTCAACCAGATCCGGCAGGACAATGGCCTGCGGCCGCTGACCGCCAATTGGGAGCTGTCCCGGGTGGCCCGCTACAAGTCCCAGGATATGCTGGACCAGGGCTACTTTGCCCACAACAGCCCTACATACGGCTCCCCCGGCCAGATGATTCGTGCCTTCGGCCTCTCCTACCGCACTGCCGGGGAGAATATCGCCAAAGGTTACGCCACCCCCCAGGCGGTGGTCAACGGCTGGATGAACTCCAGCGGCCACCGGGCCAACATTCTCAATGCCTCCTATACCCAGATCGGCGTGGGGTACGTCGCCAAGGGGAACCACTGGACCCAGATGTTCCTGGGGTGAGCGGATAAGCCTTTCAAAAATTCAAAAGCAAGCTATTGATTTTTCCCTTCTGATGTGATAAGCTGGTCACCGTGGAGGTGTTTTTATGGCTCAATACCCCCCATGCGGACTGCTGATCAAGCAGATCAATGACGCGCTGGAGAAACGTGCCAACAACGCCATGCGTTCCCAGTCCCTGACCATTGCCCAGTTGGGCGCTCTGCTGGCGCTGAACCGGGCCCCGGAACATCAGATGTCCCTGAAGGAGTTGGAGCGGGCCCTCCATGTGGCCCAGTCCACCACCGCCGGGATCCTCCAGCGTCTGGAACAAAAAGGCTTTGCGGAAGCTGTTTCCGATCCCTCTGACCGCCGCGTCAAGATTCTGCGCATTACCCAGCGGGGATTGGACTGCTGCGCCCTGGCCGAGGACAACATGGTCCAGGAGGAGGACCGCCTTCTGTCCGGCCTCAACGAAGCGGAACGGGAGCTGTTCACCTGCCTGCTGCAAAAAGTAAGGAATACCCTCAACTGAAAGATGTCCGCCTCACGGCGGACATTCTTTCCCGCATTTCAACAGCATGCTATTAATATCATATGAACGTTTAGGAGGAGATTTCCATGGAACACAACCTCGCAACCGATGATTTTCGCACTCTGTCCGTCCCCCGGGCCGTCCTGAAAAACGCCCTTCCCGCCATGGCGGCCATGCTGATGGTACTGATCTATAATCTGGCGGACACCTTCTTCATCGGGCAGACCCATAACGCCCTGCAGGTGGCGGCGGTGTCGCTGGCCACCCCGGTTTTTCTGCTGTTCATGGCCATGGGCACCATCTTCGGCCTGGGCGGCACTTCCGTCATCTCCCGGGCCATGGGCGAGGGCAGGGCAGCGTACGCCAAAAAGGTCTCCGCTTTCTGCATGTGGAGCTGTGTGGCCGTGGGCGTGGTCATGTCCGTCCTGTTCTGGGTGCTGATCGACCAGATCCTGACCATTATGGGGGCCAGCGCCGACACCTGGGACTACGCGAAGATCTACTTGCAGATCGTGGCCGTCTGCGGTCCCTTCGTCCTGATCGCAAACTGCTACTCCAACGTTCTCCGGGCGGAGGGGCAGTCCACCAAGGCCATGATGGGCATGCTCATCGGCAATCTTCTCAACGTGGTGCTGGACCCCATTATGATCCTGGGCCTTGGTTGGGATGTGGCCGGGGCGGCCATCGCCACCGCCATCGGCAATGTGGTGGCCGCGGCCTATTACCTGCTCTATTTCCGCAAGGGCACCTCTCTGCTGAGCATCCATCCCCGGGATTTCACCCTCAGGGATGGGGTCTGCTTCAACGTCCTGGTCATCGGCATCCCCGCCTCCCTCGCCTCCCTGCTGATGAGCGTGTCCCAGATCGTCATGAACAGCTCCATGGCCCAGTACGGCGACATGGCTGTGGCGGGCATCGGCGTGGCCATGGCAGATCGTCAACGCCTTTCTCACCGACCCCCAGGCCTTTGATTTCGGGTTCCGCTTTTCCAGGATCCTGCTCAGCACCAGCTTTCTGTTCGGCGTCTACTATGTGCTGACCAATACCCTGCAGGCCATGGGCGCAGCTACCCCTTCCCTGATCGTCAACCTGAGCCGCCAGGGCCTGATCTACATTCCCGCGCTGTTCCTTCTGGAGGCCGCCCTGGGCATCACCGGTCTGGTATGGGCCCAGCCTGTGGCCGATATACTCTCTCTGCTGCTGGCCATTCTGCTCTATTTCATCACCGCCCGGTCCGTCATGAAGCCCGCGGGAGACTCCGCGGCCTGACCGCCTGCGCAGCAGCGCCTCCCGGCTCCCGGTATTTCCGGGAGCCGGGAGGCGCTTTTCTTATCCCCAGCCGCCTAAAAAGGCCCGGCGGCTCCGGTCCAGCTCCCGGATCACAAAGACCTCATACAGGCGCACCAGCATCTCCCAGGTCCGCCGGTCCATGACGCCGTCCTCTTTCAAGCCCGCCGCGTGCTGGAGCCAGTGGACATTGTCCACGGACGCCCGGTCATGGATACCCAGGGCCGGCCCCTCCGTAATCCCGTTCAAATGCCGGCCCAGGACCTGAAACATGGTTTGGGGCAGGATCATATACTCCGCCTCCGCGCCCGGCTCCACCCGGGTCCCTTCCGAAGGGAAGGCCCGCAGGGCGTTGGCTCCGGAGATCTCCCGCTCCACCTGGTCCCACAGGGTCCGGATGGCGTCCCAGGTCCCCCGGTCCACCACCCCGGTCACCGGGGGATGGAGTTCCCTCTGGAACAGCATCACCGCCTCCAGGGTCCGCTCTCCGAAGATCCCGTCCGTCACCAGGCGGGGCAGAAAATCATACACCATGGACAGCCGCCGCAGCATATATTGCAGGCTTCTCACCGGCTGGGCCAGCATTTCCCGCTCCAGGATCTCTCTCCTCACGTGATTCATACCATCACCCCCTTCTGGTGGTCGCTCTGTCCCAAGCCCACATCCTGTCCTGGGAACTGCCCCAGCCGGGGCGTGTCGGCAAACCGGTCTCCCTGGCCTGTGGAGGTCGGCGTGATGGACTGCCGGAAGGCCTGGGCCCGCACCGTGTCACGGCTCAGGGCGAAGTAGGCCTGGGAGGCGTGGCTGTACAGGGAGTTCCAGGTGACCTCCCCCACGATCCCGTCGGGGATCAGGCCCGCCAGACTCTGGTACTGCCGTACCGCCTGGGCGGTCTGAGGGCCAAAGACACCGTCCACGGTGATGGGCAGCATGGCGTCCTCAAACTCCGCCAGCAGGGCCAGCATATACTGGAGGATACGGACCGCGTCCCCCGTGTCCCCCTCCCGCACCACACCGGGATACTGAAATTCAAAGCCGTAAAAGGTCTGGCCCTGGCTCACCAGCTCAGACAGCCGCAGCACCCCCGTATAGAGGTAGACCATCTGGTACCAGGTAGCCTTTCCCACCACTCCGTCCGGGGTCAGGTTGAAGATGCGCTGGAACTCCTTGACCGCAGCCTCGGTGGGTTCTCCAAAGGCTCCGGTGACGGGAGAGATCTTGGGGATGGCCGGGTAATTCTGGGAAATCCGGTTCAGCATGACCTGGATCCGCAGCACATCGTCCCCCACCGCCCCCAGCCGCAGGGGGACGCCGGGATAGGAGGCGGTGATGTCCTGGATGGGGGCGTCCACCACCAGCTCAATGTCGTCCCCGTAGTAGGTGCGCAGGATCTCCATGGAGTTGTAGCCCTGCTTCGCCAGGTCCTGGCTCCCCCATTGGGACAGCCCGTCACAGGTGGTGGTGGTCCCGTTGCAGAATTTGGCGGACAGGGGCTCCACAAAGCCCTGGCGACGGATATAGTTGTTGAAGATCTCATCCACCATCTGGCTGATGTTCTCAAAGATATTCCGGCCCCGGATGAACTTCTGGTCGTAGGCGGTGGAGGCGGTGATCTGAAAATCATAGCCCCGGCTGGGATAAAACTCCGTGTAGACCCGGTTCAGCGCAAAGGAGATGATGGCCAGGATATTGGCCCGGATGGCCGCCGGCTCCCAGGTGGGATAGATCTCGCTGGAGGCCACGTTTTTTACATAATCCGGGAAAGAGACCGTGATGTTCTCCGCCCACTGGTCGGGCGGTCCCATGTGCACTGTGATGGTCTTGGGGACATAGGGAAAAATATCCGCCATGGCTCACCTCACAGGTTCTGGGAGGGGAACTCCCGGACCTCCCGCTGCTGTAGGCTGCTCTCTCCCTCCCCCAGAGGGACCAGCTCCACGTCCTGCACCGTCTCGATCTTAGGGAAGACCTGGACCCCGTCCATCTGGAGCATGGCAAAGCCCGGATGCTCCACCCACACACTGACCAGGGTGAAGGGCAGCCCGCCGTTCATCCCGTCGGGACTGGTGCTCTCCCCCGAGACCGGCGTCCGAATGGCCACAGGCTGGACCAGCCCGCTCCGGTCTGTGATCTGGACGGAGATCAAGTTCTGCTTCCCGTTTTCTCCCGTTCCCGTGATGACCACCGTGGCGCCCTCCACCGGGATCTGGGCGTTGGATGTAAAAACCCGGACCCGCAACGTTCCTAACCCTGACATAATTGCCTCCTGTTCCGCGGGCCTGGGCCCGCCCTGTTTCCCCATGCTATGCGGAAGGCGGGCCACCCGTGCGAGGGACAGAAAAAACCGCCTGCAGAATGGGGCGGTGAATTAAGAAAACATTGAAGCAAGGAACGGTATAGCAACGGCTATGCCGTTCTTTGCTGTTTTTTAGTTGTATGTTGGGCGTTGTCAATCGCCCTCGCAAAATCAAATGCACCGATAAAGTTATAAACAATCGTGATTTCCCTTGTTTTGGATTTCTTGTCAACGTGGGACACCTCGATATGGTCTATAAACTCCCGAAGTACAGAAGCGTCCAGTTCCTGCATATCGGTGTACTTCTTTACCGTCGAAACAAACGCCTTGACATTGTTCTTTTGCTGCTCCTGCTGTTTCAGTTCCTTTCGCAAGGCCGCTGCCATAGCTTTTAGGTTTTCCTGTTCAAATTCATAGTCGCGGGACATTTTGATAAACCGATCATCAGACAGCTTCCCGGTTACATTGTCCTCATACAAGTGCTTGAAAATGTTATCCAGTTCCACAATCCGGCTTTCGGCTTTTGCAAGTGTATCACGCTTGCGGGAAAACTCCGCGTCGCGCTCACGCAAGCTACTGTCTGCTGCCTCCTGCACAAACTCGGCCTCATGCTGCGTTACATACTGTATCGCTTCCCGTAGGTTTTTTAGGACGATCTCATGCAGGACGACGTTTTTAATAGAGTGCGTCGTACACAAGTCTTTGCCTTTCCGATAGGTAGAACAAATAAAATACTTCTGTTCCTCGGTGAAGTTCGTTGCGCGGCATTGATACATCTTGCCGCCGCACTCCGCACAATAGAGCAGCCCGGAGAAGATACCCATATCACCCATTTTAGTTGGGCGGCGGCGGGAACGGCGTATGTTCTGGACAATAAGGAACACGCTTTCCTCAATAATGGGCGGTTGTGTGTTCTCAAAGATCACCCATTCCGACGGGTCATTCCACAACTTTTTCTTGCTCTTGTATGACTGTTTCCGGGTTTTGAAGTTTACTGTATGCCCCAAATACTCTATGCGTTCCAAAGTGCGGGAAACCGTTTCGTTTGTCCATTTATATGGGTTGGCCGTTGGCTTGTTAGTAACAGGTCGCCCTTTTGCTCGGCAGTAGGCCGTCGGATTATAGATTTCCTGCTTTTCTAACCACTTTGCAATCTGCGTCGGCCCCATGCCGGAAACACATAACGCGAAAATCTGTTGCACAACGGCTGCGGCTTCCTCGTCGATAATCCACTTCTTTTTGTCCTGCGGGTCTTTCATGTAGCCATAGGGCGGTATAGTGGTAAGATGTTCGCCGGATTTTCCCTTTGATTGCCAAGTAGCGCGGATTTTCTTTGAAGTATCGCGGGCATACATCTCGTTAAACACGTTGCGAATTGCGGTAAACTCATTGTCGCCCCGCGTGCTGTCCACTCCGTCGTTTACGGCGATAAAGTGAACGCCAAAATCGGGAAAGAGAATATCCGTATAAAATCCCACTTGCAGATAATCGCGCCCAAAGCGGGACATATCCTTTACGATAACGCGCTTGATTTTGCCCGCCTTTATGTCGGCAAGCATACGTTGAAACCCCGGACGGTTGAAGTTCGTCCCGGAATATCCGTCGTCCTCGTCATAGTGCCGGATTGCCGTATAGCCATGATCGCGGCAGTACCTTTCCAAAATCTTCTTTTGGTTTGCAATACTGTTGCTTTCCCCGTCTAACTTGTCCTCCTGCGAAAGCCGTTCGTACAGGGCGGTTATTCCCTCGTCCTGTGCGTCCTGCTGCTCTTGAACATAGAATTGCAGGACGTTTGTTGCTATGGCCTCGCGCACTTCCGCGCTCAATGTGTTAGGCGCGGAAACCTGCTGAAATAAAAAACCTTTGTTCATCATCTGCGCTCACCGCCTTTCGCGGCAAGTGCAGCATATAATTGTCTGCTCCAATCAAGCGACGCATGATCGCCGTTGATCGCTTCAAGAGAAACGCCGAAGTCGGCGGCTTGATCTGCAAATGCAACGGTATCTATACAGTTGCGGGAAATGCGGTCAAGGCTCACTACAACGATTTTTTCAATCTGTCCGGCCTGTATGTGCTGTTGCAAACGAACAATGGCAGGACGGTCAAAGTTCAACCCGTTATATCCATTATCCACATACAGCGCAAAGGCGGCAATCCCGTTTTGGCTTGCGTGGTAAAGAAGTTTTTGCATTTGATTGTCAAGGTGCAAGGTATCTGTTTCGTGTGCCGCACGAAAATAGTATGCGGTCAATTTATCCGACTGTTTCATGTTGCCTCCTATTCTGACAGCCGGACAAACAGGTTATATGTATTATACCATAAAACCCGCTGTCCGTCAGCAATAGGTCTGCATTTTCAGCACTATAACGGGTCTTTTTTTCGCTTCAATTCATTTTGGATTAAGCGGCGTACCTTTGTCGCGGCGTCCTCTTTTACTCCGTCTTTTATAACGGCTTTCACAATATAAGTAATATCCCCGATCTTATACTCTCGTACAATCGGGGGTTGTGTTTCTTTTGCGTTCATATTGAAAATAATCCCCCCTTTCGTGGGATAGGAAAAAGGTTGTAACAAATCAAATAGGCATAATCGGACGGTTGTTAGCACAACGCCACGGGAGTTTCACCCCTGCTCATTTAAGGCAGCCTTACCCAATGCCTGCGACGCTTTGAACGCTCGGACTATGGCTATAAGGGAGTATCGCCCCGCCTGTATGTCGTCGCCCGCAAGCTGCTACACCTGCTTCCCGGCGCGGTGGTTGTCGCTCGGCTTTTCCCCGTAGGGGAAAAGCGTTATGGCGCACCCGCCGTTCGGCTCGGTACAGACGGAATGTGTCCGTTTGCCTTATATGCTGCGCCGCCGTTATCTTGCGGGCGTTCTTTGTCAAGGTACAAGGCTTGTCCTGCGGCGGGCTGCGCTGTGGAAAGGGGGTTCACAGGTTGCCCACAATAACCGGCTAAATCTTAAAGCCGTACAGGATAGCGTAGATCAGCTTTGACCGCAAGCGGTCGTAAATGTCGTTATCTATGCCCCAATAGGTATTGCCGCGCTCGTCGCACAACTTCCGCATAGACAGGTGGGCTATGTAGCTTTCGTAATGCTTCACGACAATACGAACAGCGTCCGGGTCGCCCTTTGTGGCGGCTATAATAACCGGATAAGGCAATAAGCCGCGCTCATCTTCCTTGGTGTGTTCCGTTTTATCAACCATCAGCTTCTCCCTCCAAATAGCGTCTTAACAGTTCAAAAGCACTTCTGCGCCGGGATTGTATCGTCCCGCGCGGCGTGTTGAATAGCCGCCCGATCTCTGTATCGCTCATATCGTAGAAGTAGTGGAGCAATACAGCATTTCGTTTTTCTTCCGGCAAGCGGTGTATTGCGTCTGCAAGCTGCTTTGCCGTAATCTCCCTGTTCCCCACAAAAAAAGATTGCTCGGCGGGATCGTCTGCAAAATATTGATCGCAAACAAATAACCGATTTTCTTCTTCCGGGGAAAGGGAAGACAGGGCAACCTCCTTTGTCTGCCGCCATTTGATATGGTTGTGTGCGTTGATTGCCTCGTTTTTCAAGGTCTGCTTGCAGAACTTGTTGAACGCGCAACGGATTTGCCATTCGCTTCGGGTGGGATAATCCATGTTCTCACCTCCTTTCGCGTCCGCGAAAGCGGGTGATGTCGTCCCCTTTCATAACCCCTCAACAAATGAAAAATGGCAACTGCTGACGGAAATAGCCTTTCTGAAAGAATTATTTCAGCGTTGAAAAATGCCCCATGTTTCCATTCTCCTTTGCCCGGTTTTTCTTTGAAAAGCCGTAGGCCAAAGGGTGGAGAACGGCAACCGCAAGAAAAGAAAAAAGCGCGCAAACAGACAAAAAAATCTGTTTGCGCGCTCTGCGTTAGGGCGTGAAAAGATAAGCGGACATTACACAGCGGTACGTCCGCCTGCAAATGAAGATAAAATACGCCTCCAAAGTAGAGGCCGGGGGCGTAGGTTTCTGCTATGAAAACTATCCGGCGTTTGGCTGCTTTCCTGCCGCCCGCCGTTTTTGGGGAGAGAGAAAAAGGGCGGCGGGGCGTTTATGCCTCGCCGCCCACGCGGTGTTACTACGTTTTGTTTTGCTTTTTTATCCTGCGGCTTCCTTACGCGGGGGTAGGCGTTGGCGGCTTCAAACCGTCCTTTTTTCTGCGCCGTAGCTTATGGGTAGCATAGGCTGCGCCCGCTGCACTCGCCGCCATCAGTGAAATCCAACCTACCGCTTCCGTTGTGCTGTCGCCCGTTTTCGGGACGTTTAACTGGCTGCTGGTAGGGTTCGCCTTGTCTGTAACGCCTGCAATGACAGGCCCGTATTTCTCAATGAAGCGGTGGAGCATGGCCGCGATCTCGGCGCGGGTGGCGGTTCCCTGCGGGTCAAGGAGATTGTTTTCCCTGCCGTTTATAATGCCGTTGCCAACCGCCCATTTCATAGCTTCCTGCGCCCATGCGGAAACGCTGTCCTTGTCGGTAAAGCTGTCAAGGCTTCCCGTCGTCGATACGTCGTAGCCCTTGTACTGGGCGTAGCGGTAGAAGATCGACGCAAGCTGTTCCCTTGTAACGGGGTCATTGGGGCCGAACAGGTCATTTCCATAGCCGCCCATAACGCCGCTCTGCTGTACCCAAGTCACCGCGTCATAGTACCATGTTGTAGCGGGGCTGTACTCCACATCGGCAAAGCTGTTTTTCCCCGTCACTTCGGGGCTTCCATCTAAACGGTAGAAAATCGTTGCAATCTGGGCGCGGGTAGTGTTGCTGTACGGTGAAAAGGTGGTCGCGCTGGTGCCTGTCATCAAACCGTTTTTATAGACAAACATCACATCGTCATAAAACCAGTCGCTTTCCTTTACGTCGGTGAACGGGTTGCCTCCCGTACTCGGATTTTCTTTGTTTTCTTCCCACCCGGCGTAAATTGTGGTATTGCGGGTTAAGCGTATGCTTGTGACTTTATCCGTCAAATCCTCGTCGGCATACCAGCCCGTAAACTCATAGCCCTCGCGGGTCGGGATATAGTCGGCAAGGTCAATCGTCGTATATTCGGCGCGGCGAATGGACGCGATCTCGCTGCCGCCGTTCGTGTCAAAGGTCAAGCGGTAATAGTCGGTTGTGCTGCCTGTGCCGCCGTTATACTGCCAATTTGCCGTAACCGTCGTATCGGCTGCGGGCATGGTAAAGGTGGTGCTTGCGCTGGAAGCGTCGGCAAAACTGCCCCCGTTTGAAGAAGTCCAGCCGGAAAAACGATAATCCGATCTCGTTCCGGCATTGATATGGATAACAGCGCCCTCGGTGTATTCGCCGCCCGTCGTGCTGCCGCTGCCGCCCTTTAAATCTACCGTAAGGGTGTACGTCGTCGGCGCGACAGTCCGCACATAATCACAAACATTACAGGTGGTGTCCTGCCCGTCGTCATACACATGGTCGGCTTCGTCAGCTTTCGCGCCGCAAGAGCATTCATGCCAATGTTTGTCCGCGTCGTTTTTCCAGTCCGTTCCATACTCGTGAATATGGGCTGCCTCCGTTACGGCAAAGGAAAGTTCCACGCTTGCGCTGGTGCCGTTGCTGCCGGAAATGGAGAGTGTTTCATTATGATTTCCTACTGCAAGCCCGGTGTTGGGCTGGACGGTAAAAGTTGCCGTACCGCTTGGGGTAAGGTTAGCGGTATTGCCTGTAAACTCTGTTCCCGCTGTAATGGTATAGTTCGTGCTGGTAGGCAAAGTAACGGTTACATTTTGATTGCCCGTATTGGTGACCGTTACAGTCTGCGCGGCGGGGGCGGCTTCGTAGTCCACCGTTTCGCTGCCAAAGTTCAGCGTTTCCGGGGAAGCAGAAATGCCGTAGCTGGGTGCGATATAGGCGGGTATCGTTATTTGCAGTTTTTCGCTCACATTCCCCGCCGCGTCTTTTACGACAATGTAAATATCCTTTGCGCCTGCCCCTGTAAGGCTATCAAGGGAAATGGTCTGCTCGGTTGTATCGCAAGCAGTTCCCGCCTTGGTGGTATCGATGTCCGGCACGGTTGCGCCGCTGTCCACGACTTCATAGTAATATTCGCCTGCTTCGTCGCTGGTAAACTTCACCGTTGCGTCAGTTTCGCTGCCGCGGGTAGCCGTACCGTTGGAAAGCGCGGGGGCTGTGGTGTCATTTGAAACAGTAAGGCTAACCGTTTCAAACGCGCTGGCATAATCGGTCAGTTTAGTGTTATCATTTTCACCGCCGTTGTACTGTTCGCTGAACACATAAAGGGTATATGTACCGTCTGCAAGGGAAGCTGGTATTGTAATCTGGATTTTCCCGCTTGCGTCAGTCGGCTGCGTAATTCTGCCATAATACTGTGCGCCGCTATTGTCCGCAATGATGACAGAAATATATTCGTTGGGGGCGGTGTCAGCATTATAAACCGTAGCCCCGGTATAGCTAAGCGTAACGGTGCCACCAGACGCGCTTGTAGCGGTCGTTTCCGTTACGGAAAAACTGCGGCTTGTGTCCAAAAGCGTCAATTTCCATTCGCTTCCGTCATAATCGTCAATTTCAAAAATCGCGTCGGCGGCTCCGCCGCCTTGATTACCGCCGCTTGCAGCGGCGGAGATTTTGCCGCCTTCGGCGGCAGATGTAAAGAGGACAGAGTTAAGATTTAAGTTAAAAGCGGGGCGAGCCGCCCAGTCATCGTACGCGTAGTCGTGGTCACATCCCCGATGTGGTTGACCGGGCCCGCGCGGTTAGTGTTGTAAGCGTAAGGAGAACGGAGCCACCACACGCCCGCGCTATTGCCATAATTGGCAATACGCGCGGTATCATTTGTAAATCCGTAATTCCCGTTTTCCGCTTCCTGTGCCGACAGGAAAAACACCTTGTCATTGTCTAAAATCTTTTCAGAAGCGGCAAACGGGACGCTATATGTGCTGCTGGTAAATGCTTCGTCGCTTTTCGTTGTCACCAAAACCGCGCCCTGCTCCTGCGTGGTCAAATTGGTATTATAAAAGCTATTGCACCAGCTTTGCGCGTCGCTGCCTTGCCATGCGTTCATAATCTGGCAATTTGTGTGGTTGCCATCGGAAGGTGCGCTGCCTTTGTGATATGTACCACTATCATAATGATAGGACTGCTGGAAATACACGCCGCCATAGGTGCCTGTCCCCAACAGCGCGTCGGAGAGCAGGAATAATCCGTCGCCCCCTGTGTTGGTCTTGTCGGACAGCACCCGCCATTTAATGGGGCTGCCGTTCCATGCGCCGTAATAGATATAGTCATATCCATCTGTGCTGTCATAGCCGGAAATCCCGCTTGCGCCAATTTGAATTGCTTTGCCTGTGTCTGTTCCTGCTGCAAATGCCGCTGTTGGCAATAGTCCTGCCACAAGGCAAAATACAAGCAACAGACTTAATATTCTTCCTTTTGCTCTCATCGTGTGTCCTCCTGTCCGTTCCTTTACATCTTTTTATTCTATCACGAGCGTTTCGCCCGTCATATCCGCTGGTTCCTCTTTGTGGTCTTTTGTCAACACAAAGCTTCCATATATCTTTGCTTTTAGCTTCCATGTGTGTCCATGCTTTAAATGCCCATTATAGCTGGCAAGGCTGCGGGTGATCGCTTCAAGTTCCAATTCTCCGGCGCGGTAACGTTTCTGAAACGCCCGCAATCTGCGCTTAAACCGACGTTTGTTGCTTGTCCGCAAGCGGCGTATGACCTTGCCCGTATCGGTCAGATAAAACCGCCACCCAAGATAATCCACGCCCTCGGAAACGGGGAAAAGCTGCGTTTTCTCGTTAAATTCAAGTTTCAGCTTTTCGGCTGCATACGCCCGTATTTCTCCAAGGCAAGCCTTTAGGTGTTCCTTATCCTCATGCAGCAAAATCAAGTCGTCCATGTACCGGGTGTAATACTTGATTTTGTATTTTTCCTTGATAATACGGTCTATCTTGTCCAGATAATACAGGGCAAACCATTGACTGGACTGATTACCCATCGGCAACCCTTTTCCTGTATCGGCGTTAAAGCTGTCGATAATCTGATACAAAAACGTCAAAACCTCTTTATCGGGAAAACGCCGGAGCAGATACTTCAACACATTGTGGTCGATACTGTCAAAATATTTCCGCACATCGCATTTTAAGAAATATCCATTTGTGCCATGGGTCTTGTAAAACTCCTGTAAAAAGCCGGACAATCTATCCATAGCGAAATGCGTTCCCTTACCCTCGCGGCAGGCGGCGCAATCATAAATCAGACGGTTTTCAAAATACGGCTTCAGCACATTATCACACAGGCTATGCTGTACCACCCGCCCCCGAAACGATAATGCCTGTATTTCCCGCTTTTTAGGGTCGTAAATCATAAAGCGGTGATACCCGGCAGTACGGTACTGGCGGTTCTCCAATTCATCGTGCAGCTTCCAGAGATTTTCGGCAAGGTTTAATTCAAACTCGATGACCTCCGTTTTTGTTCGCTTGCACCGCGCCGCCATTTTATACGCCCGGTACAGGTTCTCAAATTGATATATCTTTTCATACTCCGTCATGCGGACTATGCTCCTTTACTCGCCGCCGGGAAACAGGCTTTTCAAAGGCCATAATGGGCGGCCTGCTTCAAAGAAGCTGAAAACTTCCTGTCGGGCTTCGCGTTGCCGCTTGCCCCGTCCGCGTCCGGCTTCTCCGACGGTATGTGTTTTTCCGCGCCTGCTTCTCTTGACACTTCTGCGCGAAAGGGAATAGGGTTCCTTTGCCTTATGCAAGCAAGCCGTTTTCCGGCTTGCACAGGCTTGCCCCACTTGGGACAAACATCGGGCGATAAGGCCATGCGGGGCGAGCCGCCCAGTCATTGTTCGCGTTGTTGTTGTTCACATTACCGTTGTTGTTGACCGCGCCCGCGTTGTTAGTGTTGTTTGCGTTAGGAGAACGGAGCCACCACACGCCCGCGCTCACAGATTTTACAACCCTATCCCACTATGATATAAAGCCTTGCGGCTTATATCCCCAATCGTTTTCTGTCGCTGTTCAGCCATGCGCCGAGCATATTCTGACAGTCGTGTATTTTCTTTGTGATCTGTTCGTACTGCTTAGGGAGTATGCAGCCCTGTTCCATAGCAAGCTGCGCCATGTAGCCCAGCAGTTTTAGTTCCGTCAACGCCTGGTGTTGGAAATCCACTCGCTGCGCGGCTTTTTCCCTGTCGCCCGCTTTGACAAACACATCGTTTGCCCGGTATAGGTTTTCGATGATATTCAGCGAATAATTTTGCAGTTTTGCTACAAGGGTAAAACGAAAACGTTTGGGCGATTTATCCGTTACAGTCATTATGTAGGAGCATAAATCTTTTGCTTTTGTAATGACCGCCAAATCGCTTTGATATGCCGCCACGCCGTTTTCCCTCCCTCCGTCCTCTGCACAAAATTACACGTGATAATATTACCACAAACCGCCAAAAAGTTCAACGACTACAAGCGAAATAAAGGTTTACCTCCAAAATATTTTTATGTTTCCTGCGGAGATTGTCAGCAGCTTTGTTTTTTCGTTTGTTGTTCGTATTAAAGGGGATTTAGTAGATAGCAAGCACAGCAAACGAGTACCCGTTTGCAATTTTCGCTTGTTGGGAGTTTCCCAAACCCTTTTTAGAGGAACCCCACAAAGTCATTAGACTTTGTGGGGAGAGGACGAGCAGCGGAATGAGTGAACTTTCCGCTGCAAAGCGGAAATGAACGATATGCAGCTTGCGAGGACGAAAAGGCGGTGCGGACATGGAAAACCGAAAAAGAAATATCCAAATGAAGTTTTACGTTACGGAAGAAGAAAAGCGGTTGATCGACGAGAAGATGAAGCAGCTACCAATCCGGCAGTATGGGGCATATCTGCGCAAAATGGCGATAGACGGATATATCCTTGTGGTCGATAGAAGCGACACAAAGGCATATATCCGGGAATTGCAGGCGGTCAGTCGCAACATCAACCAAATCGCCAAACGCGCCAACGCGACGGGAACAGTTTACGCACAGGATATAGAGGACATTCAAAAGGCGGTGGACGAGATATGGCGGTTACAAAGACGCACCCTATTAAATCAACCTTAAAGGCCGCGATAGACTATATCTTAAATCCCGAAAAGACGGACGGAAAGCTGCTTGCGTCCTCCTTTGGCTGCGGGCTGGAAACAGCGGATATTGAGTTTGCATGGACGCGGGACGCGGCGGGAGATCGGGGGACGCATTTAGCGCGGCACTTGATACAATCCTTTGCGGTGGGCGAAACCACGCCGGAAGAAGCGCACAAGATCGGCATGGAACTTGCGCAAGCGGTGTTGGGCGGCAAGTATGAGTTTGTATTGACAACCCACGTCGATAAAGACCATCTGCATAATCATCTGATTTTCAATGCGGTCAGCTTCGTTGACTACAAGAAATACCATTCCAACAGACAAACCTATCGCTTTATCCGGCGTACCAGCGACAGGATATGTAAAGAGCATGGGCTATCCGTCATTACGCCGGGACAGGACAAGGGCAAGAGTTACGCCGAGTACCACGCCGAAAAACAGGGCAAAAGCTATAAAGCAAAATTGAAAACCGCGATAGATACCCTTATCCCGCAAGTGAAAGATTTTGACGAATTGCTGCGCCGCTTGCAGGAAATGGGGTATGAAATCAAACGGGGCAAATATGTTTCCTGCCGCGCCGCCGGACAAGAGTATTTTACCCGGCTGAAAGAAAAGACGCTGGGCGCGGCCTATACGGAAGAAGCGATCAAGGAACGTATCAAGGGCGTGTATATTGCCAAATCAAAGCCGCTGCGGGAAGATAAGAAAATCCGGCTTGTCGTCGATATTGAAAACAGCATTAAAGCCCAACAATCGGCGGGCTATGAACGGTGGGCGAAAATCCATAATTTGAAACAGGCTGCGAAAAGTATGAACTTCCTAACCGAAAACAAGATTGAGTATTACAGCGATCTTGAAACCAAAATTGCGGATATTATGACTACTCACGACGCGGCGGCAAGGGCGGTGAAAGAGGTAGAAACCCGTATGTCGGATTTATCGCTGCTTATCAAGCACACAAACACATACCGACAGTTAAAGCCCATCTATGACGCATACCGCAAATCGCCGGACAAGGAAAAGTATCTGCGGGGGCATGAGAGTGAAATCATCTTGTTTGAAGCGGCGGCAAAGGCACTCAAAGAAATGCAGATCAAAAAACTGCCCGATCTCGCCGCGCTACGCAAGGAATACGACGGGCTGCGCGACAGGAAAAGTAAGCTATATGAAGATTACCGACAAGCCAAAAAGCAAATGCAGGAATACGCTATTATTAAGAAAAATGTGGACAGTATTCTTTACCCCTCCCAGAGCAGGGCGCGGGAACAGGAACGGTAAGGAAAACAGGGGTACAGCATGGACGGATAGGGGCGAAAAAAGCCCGTATGGACAGGGCTTGCAGCGCGGGAAAACGGCATGGACGATACTTTATATTCAAACCTCGAAAAACGGCTTTCTAATTGTCCACGCAAGGGCAAAAAAAGAGCAGGGGCGCGGCGGCCAATCGGCAACCGCGCCCCTGTTTTCTATGGGCTATTCCTCGTCGGTCAAGATAAACTCCCTTTCAGAAAACTCGCTGTCCGTCATGGATTGCAGCTTGTTCACCGCTGCGGCGGAAAGCTGGCGCAATCCAAAGTCCATGTAGGGTATGGCGGCCAGGATATTGTTTATCGTCGTTTCCCTGTTGTCCTCCGCATAGATCGCAACAATGTTTTCTTCCTCAATGGTAAAGCGGATATTCATAACATCAAACCTCCAAATCCTTGTTTTTCTCTTTCTGCTGTTGTTTCTTCGGCTGCTGCGCCGCCTGCTTCTTGTACTCGTCCAGCTTTTTCAAGATAGAAGTTTTCTTCTGCGGCGGCTGCTTGCCTTTCTCGGCTTGAACGGCTTTTGCAAGGTCGGTAACGGAAATCGCCTCGCCTGCCTTTGCCCGCTGCTCCAAGTCGGCAACGGTGGGCTTTTGGGGCGTGTTGTTGATAATCCCGTCAATCATATTTTCGTTTTGCTCTACGGTCTGTTCGGCGGCTTTGAGAGGGTTATCCCGTTCCGGCTGCTGGGCTGCTATGGCAAACGCCCTTGTGCCGTTCCCCATAATGAGATATTTCCCGTCGTCCGACGCATGGTGAAAACCATACCCCGCCGCCTCGATCTGTTCGCGGCTCATATCGGTAATATAAAAATTGCCCCTCGGCGTTTGGACGGTTTCGCCCGTCATAAGGCCGTCGGGGGTTAGTTCCGGCTGCTGCTTTTCAAGCTGTCCGTCCTTGTAGGAATAGCCTTGCGCGGCGATTGCTTCAAGGGTTTTGCCCGTAACGTCGCCGTAAATCCGCTTGTCCGCGTCAACCAGTGTTTGCAAGGTATCTTTGACCGTATCGGACAGGGCTTGCTGCTGTTCGGGCGGTAGCTTATCAAATACGGGGGTCTGCTGTTCCTGCTCGGCCTGTCGTTGCTGCTGCAACTGGGTAAAATGCCCCTCGATCTCGGTAATGAGTTCCTTTGCAGTGGCCTGTATCGTTTCAAGGGACGCTTTTAATTCGGTCATTTCCTTGCCGCTGCTCCAACCCGCCACATAACCGAAAGAGTAATCCGACGTATCAAGGCCGAAGTGCTGGCACACCGTATAAGCGACGCTTTCCGCCTGTACCTCGCGGGTATGGCGGTCAATGCGGTTTTGCTGCTCCGGCGGGGCGTTCAAATCTACGTCGTGCAGCTTCGCATGGGCGATTTCGTGAATAGCGGTCTTTACCGCCTGTAATTCGCTCACGCCCTCTTTAATTGCAATACGCTTGTCTGTCAAGCTGAAATATCCGTTTGCGCCGCTGCCGATCTGCTCAAAGGCAATCGGGACAGGGGACGCTTTTTCAAGGGCGGCAAAAAAATCCTCGTACTGCTCCACGTCGGCAAGCAGTGGTTTCACAGAGAGGTCGGGAAACTCCTTGCCCTCGGTCTGTGAAATATCAAAGACGGTTACAACCTTAAAGGCGGGGACGGTGATTTCCCGTTCTTCCTTTATCGCTTTTCCCTCGCGGTCAAGCAGGGGCTTTCTCGTTTCGGGGTCGATTTTATCCACCAGCTTTTTTACCTTGTAGGGCGCGGGGGCAAAGATTTTAATACCTTTCTCGCCGCTTTTTACATGGCGGCCAAACTCCTTTTGCCATTGGGTATAGCCCTTTACCAAATTGCCGCCCTGCATATCAATTAAGATCGCGTTGTTAAGGCTGTAATCATGGAATTTTGACATAGCGGTTAGAAACTCTTTATAGCGGTCGCTGTCAAAAATCGCCTGTACGCCCTGTTCCAGACGGGCGGTGATCTCCTTTACCCTGTCGGCGGGCTTTTCAGAAGTAAGGATAATAGGGACGACGGGGCGGGGCTGCTGCTCGGCGGCAACCGTCGCGTCCTGCGGCGTTTCGGCTGCGTCCATAAATGCCTTGTCCTGTTCGCCGCGCTCTGGCTGCGGGAAACTCATAACGCGGTATTCCTCCGGCACTTCGCGCCCCTCAAACTGCCGTTCCCACTCGTCGCCGCTTTCCACGATATACCCATACTCGGTAAACGCGCCCTTTTCCTGCGCGGCGGCGTTCTTGCCGAAAGCGGCAAGGTCAATCCCGCCTTTCCATTCTTCGGGCATTTGCACCATGCCGGATTGATTTAAGTAATAGTCGCCCAAATCGCGGGACGTATGCACTTCGGGGATATGGACAAAGTAATCCACGTTGTAGGTAAAGTCGATAACCTGTCCGATATTCTCAAAGCCGTTTTCCCGCTGCAACGCTGCGTTCAGCTTGCCGATTTCGGCGGGGTCAAGCTGATGAAGCCGCGCCGCAAGGAAATTGAGTTCGTCCACGTCGGCGGCGCATACCATTTCATAAGGCAAGGCGATATGTTTTTCCGGGTCGTCGGAATAGCCGCGAATGGAAAAATCCTGCGGGTTGTCGGCGGTAATGCCGACGCTGCGCATGGCCTCTTGTAGCTGCTCTTTGGTCGCGGGCATATCCAGCCATACGCCGCTTGGGTCGCCCGCCTCAAAACGGCTGCGGTTGCCAATCATAATAGAAAACTGTCCGTCCATGTGCCTGTCCTCCTTTTGCTGCTCGGCATTTTCGGGGATAGCCGCCGCCTGCTGCGGCTGCGGGGGTTCCTCGCCCTCTATGGCGTAATCGGGCATAAGCAAACCGTTTACCTTGAAATAGTCGGCGTACTCTTTGGGAATTGCCGGGGAGATCTCCGTAAACAGGCGGTCGTATGCTTTGATACGCCCATTCAGATATTTTTCCATAGCCGCCTTATCCGCAAAGGTCTTTCTGTCCTGTCCGGCAATCTTCGCTTGGGTTCTGCTTGGGCTGTTGGTGCGCACGCTCCATGTAAGCGTCCACGAATACGGGATAGATTGCTGTTTTTCCCTGTCATAGCGGGTATTCTCGTAGATATAGTAACTCATTTGATATACCCGGTTGCTGCGGGTATGGCGGTTATGCTCGGTTGTCTGCCACTCGTTGGCGGTGTGTTGGACGTGGGGCGTTCTCGCGTATTCAATCGCTTTGTCCAGCAACAGGGTTTTCCCCGCCTGTTCCTCCCATGCGGCGGCCTGCTCCTTTAAGCTATCAAAAACCGCCTGTTCCGCTTCCGCGCTTTCCCTGCGCATAGAAAGTAGCTGCGCAATCGGCAAGGTAGCATAGGGGGCAATATCCGCTTTTTCACTTTCAAAATAGATCGTGCGCTCTATGCGCATATTGCTTGCAGCTTCCAATTTGTCGTGGTCGTATGAAGAATAAGACATAGGCTTTTTATCGCTCCTTTCGCGTTTCTATAAGGGTTTGGGACTATCCCAACAAGCAAAATCCCCGCAAATCTCAAAGAGAAATGCTGGGATAAATCGCAAACGGGTACTCGCTTGCTGTGCTTGCTATGTAGTTGTTCTTAACCGCAAACGGCGGTTTCTCTCGCTTTCGGCTTTCTGTCTGCGGCGTATTTTTCCCGCACAGGCGGGACAGTATTTCGCCCGGTTGCTGCCCGCTGCAAAGGTGCTTTTGCATACCGCGCAACGCTTCAGATCAATTTCCCGTTCGCGGGTGATTTCGCTATAAAGCTGCCTGTCGGCGGGCAATACCGCCTCGCGGAAATAGCGGCATAGTAGCGAATAACTGATTGCCTGCACACAAACGCAAGGCTCCCCGTCGTCCAGCAACAGGCAATGCCCGCAATCGTTGTTGGCACACTCGGCGCGGGTCATTTTCTTAACGGCGCGGAATTGCTTTTCATCAAGGCGTATCATGGTCTGTTCTGCTCGACGCGGAAGTTTACATACTTGCCGCCTGTGTCGGCAAGCAGCACAACCCCGTCAAAGGTCTTGCCCGTCTTGGTGGAGTGCATACCCTTGATTTTCACTTTCCCGTCTTTCAAGAGGGCGGCGGCAATGGCTTTTGTAAAGGTCTTTTTCCGCTGCTCAAAAAAGCGGTCGTTCTTCCACATGACAAAGCTGCAAGCGCGGTCGGAACAATAGTAGTTTTTCTTGCCCTCGTAAACTGCCCCGCCGCAACGGGGGCAAAGGCCGATTGCCTCCCGCTGCGGGGTAAACAATTTCGCTTTATCCTCGGAAATCGCGGAATAGGTCTTGACGATACCCGCCGCCATTTCCCCGATACCCTCCATGAAGCCGGCGGGGGTCTGCATTCCTTTGGCGATCTCCACAAGCCGGGTTTCCCACTCTGCCGTAAGCTGCGGAGAGGTCAACGCCTCCGGCAACACCGCCACAAGGTTATACCCGTCTTTCGTAGGGATTAGCTTTCTGCCCTTGCGCTCGATAAAGCCCGCGCCTATCAGCTTTTCAATGATACCCGCCCGCGTCGCGGTAGTTCCCAATCCTTTTCTTTCAGCGTCCTCCGGCGTGTCCTCCTTGCCCGCGTTCTCCATAGCGGATAAAAGCGTATCTTCCGTAAATGCCTTTGGGGGCTGCGTGTAATGCTCTGTGATCTCGGCGGCTGCATTGTCAAGGGTCTGCCCCTCGGCAACTTCGGGCAACTCGCTTTCTTCTTCCTCGCTCTCGTCCTTTGTTTTCAAAGAGGAACGAAACAGGCGGTCAACCTCGCGCCAACCCTCGCAAAGCGTTGTTTTGCCCTTTGCGGTAAAAGAGTAGCCGCCGCACTCCAAAACCGCCGTAACCGCTTCATAGGCATAGGGCGCAGAAACGGCGCAAAGCAGCTTCGCGCACACAAGGGAAAGTAATTTTTTCTCGCCCTCGGTCAATCCCTCAAAGCCCTTTTTCACAAACTCCGCTGTCGGCAAAATGGCGTGGTGATCGGTTACTTTGCTGTCATGGATAACCCTTGCAAGGTCGGCTTGCAGCTTCACGCCCTGCATAAAGGGGAGAAGCCCGCAAAGCCCGGCAACAAGTTCCTGTGTGCTATCCTGCATATCGGAAGTGATATAGCTGCTGTCCGTTCTTGGATAGGTCAAAAGCCGCTTTTCATAGAGGGCCTGCGCATAATCAAGGGTCTGTTTGGCGGTAAACCCATACAGGCGGTTTGCCTCCCGCTGCAAGGTGGTGAGATCGTACAGCTTCGGCGGCGAAACGGTCTTTTTCTCTTTTTTAAGGGAAGTGCAAACGGCCTGCGATTTCTCGCAAGCCGCTTTCATCTGCCGCGCCGCCGCTTCGTCCTGCCTGTCGGAAAGGGCGGTAACGCCGCCCGCGTTCAGCCGGACAATATGATATTTTTCTTTTTTGAAACTGCTAATGGCATAATCCCTGTTTACCAGCATAGCAAGGGTGGGGGTCTGGACGCGCCCCACGTTCAGCGTCTTGTGATAGAGGATAGAGAAAAGACGGGTGGCGTTAATCCCGATCAACCAATCGGCCTTTGCCCTGCAAAGCGCGGATTGATAGAGGTTATCATACTGCCGCCCGTCTTTCAGATTATCAAAGCCCGCCCGGATTGCGCTTTCTTCCATGCTGCTAATCCATAGGCGGGAAAAGGGCTTTTGGCAATTCGCCTGCTCATAGACAAAGCGGAAAATGAGTTCCCCCTCGCGCCCCGCGTCGCAACCGTTGATAATCTCGGAAACGTCGGCGCGGTGCATAAGGTCTTTCAGCGTAGAAAATTGCTGCTCCTTGCCGCTTGCAATGGTAAACTTCCATTCCTGCGGCACAATGGGGAGATCGTTATAGTTCCACTTGCGGAATTGCTCGTTGTAGGCCGCTGCGTCCGCAAGGCTCACCAAATGCCCGATACACCACGACACAAGATAGCCCGCGCCCTCATAATATCCGCTGCGCTTGTCCTTTGCGCCCAGTACGGCGGCAATCGCCGCCCCGACGCTGGGCTTTTCTGCAATTACAAGTTTCATTCGTCCTCGTCCTCCTGTTCGTCCTCTAATTCCTCGGTTTCCTCGTCGTCCTCGTCAAAGTCAAAATCTTCAAGGCTTGTGCCGCCCTTTGCCGCGTCCTGCTTCGGTTTCAAAATCTTAAAGTAGTAGAACGCGCCGCCGCCCGCCGCTGCAAGCAGCACGATCACAAGCAGAATACCGCCCGCACCGCCGCTTTTCTCCGTTTCCGGCTCGGCGGGCTGTTCCGGCTCCGGCTCGGCCTCCTTGCCGCCGCACTCGCTCATGTTGACGCTGCAAACAGGGCAAGCGGTATTGACGCTTCCAGCAACACACTTTTCCGTACAAATACAAACGGCGGGGGTTTCCTCGGTCTGCCCGTCCTCCATAAGCTGCAAAAGGTCAGCTTCGTCCACTTGATTTAGGAAATGTACGGCGGTTTCCCCGTCCTCGGCGCGGTCAATGATGATATAAAAATAGTTGCCGTTTTTGGAAACGACGGTGATAAACTGCTTATCCCCCGACGCTTCGCCGGATATATCGTCCACAAGGCTCATATTGCCCTCCGGCGTTAAGGGCTGCGGGTCATAGCCGCCTGTCGTTTCCTCCGGCTCGGCGGGGATAGGCGCGGTGTACTCCCATTCCTCGCCGCCGCCCGCATAGGCGGTAACAGAAATGCCGCCCATGAGTACAAGGGCGGCAAGCAGTACGGTAAAGGTACGGATTAACTTTTTATTCTTCACCTTCGCTGTCCTCCTGTCCTGCGGGATAGGCCGCGCCCTGCTGCGGCAAGGCGATTTCGCCGCTGGCATAGGCGGCAAGGAACGCGGCAAGCTGCGCCCCGTCAAGGTGTACCGCCTTTACCATCTGCACGATCTGGGCGTTTTCTTCCTCGGTTTTCTGCGCTTCAAGGGCTTTCAGCCTGTTTTGCTGTTCAAGGATTTTCGCCCTCGTTTTCGCAATATCCTTTTCGATACGGTCAAGTTTGCTGTTTGCCATAGTTAAAAAACTCCTTTCAAACTGTTTTTTCATAGCGATACTTCATCTGCGGGGGATAGAGGTCTGTCGCGGGCTTCCTGCTGCCCGTCCAACGCTTGCCGCCTGCAAGTCCGGCGCACTTCCAGCCTGCGGCGCGTAGGCTTGCGCCGTTTTCGGTGTCAAGGGTATAAGTTACAATTTTCTGATAGCCCATAGCCCGCGCTGCCCGCCAAGCGGCGGCGTAAAGCATACTGCAAGCGTTTCTTGTGCCGTCTGTGCATAGGCGGTTGACTTCAAGGGTCTGCCCGTCGTCAAGATAGCGGCTAACAGGCCGCCCCACAATGGCAACGCCCACAAGCTGCCCGTCTGCGGCGCAACCGATAGAAAACTTATGCCCGATAACGGGCTTATGGTGTCGGTGGTGAAGCGCAACAAAGGCGTTTGCTTCCGCAAGGGAAACAGGGGTAAGTGTCAGCATGGTTTTTCCTCTCCAAAACGCTCTTTCCATGAATAGCTGCGCCCCAAGCCCTTAACGCTTGTCAAATAGGGCATGGCATTTTCTTCAAGGGCAACCGCCCGTTGAAACAGGTCGGGATAGCGTTCTTTCAGCGTCAAAATCTCCTGCCGCTTCATGCTCGGACAGAAAAAGCAGGACGATTTACCCGGCTGCGGCAACCCTGCCGCTTCGATCTCCCGGACACAATCATTCCTGCTCCAATGCCAATTTTCAATTAACGGATAATGGTTGCTGTACTTCTTATCGGTTTCATTGTACTTGCGGGAGTGTTCGTACCGCTTTATCTCTCCCGCGTCATAGCCGATATAGCGGTTTACCTTTTCACCGCGCTGCCATACCTGGCGGCAAGGCGGGTAATGGTTGCAAAACTTTTCCTGCGGCCCGATCTTGTGCTTATGGGAACAACGCTTGTACCCGTAGGCAATGGACGGGAGCGTGTGAGAGCGCAAGCACTCGGTTTCAAGGGAAAGGCGGTCGCCGTTTCGGTCAACATTCTGCACAACGGTAATTTCCGGCATACCGCGCTCTGCAAGCCATTTGTTCATCACCGCAATAAATTCATAAGTATGCGGCTGCTCCGCGCCTGTGTCGGCAAAGGTGATAAGATCAACGGGGATATGGTGCTTATAAAGCCCAATAAGTAAGGCGGCGCTATTCGTACCGCCGCCAAAAGAAACAATATTCATGTGTCAACTCCTTTTCAGTTGTAATTTAACCGCCCATAGGCGTAGAAATGGGATTGCCAATAGCTGGTGTTTAAGCTGCTGTACTGTATGGGGTCGCCGCAATGCAACATCATTCCGTCGCCCACATAAATCCCCACGTGGGAAACGCCGGGGGTATCGTATGTGCCTGTGAAGAAAACCAAATCCCCCGGCTGCGGGGTGGAAACGCGCCTTGAAATGTTGTAAAGCCCCTGCGCCCCAAGCCTGCCCGTATTGTATAGGCCGGAGTTCGTCAGAACGTAGCTTATAAAGCCGCTGCAATCAAAAGAGGTTTCCGGGCTGCTGCCGCCCCAGACATAGGGAAAACCGACGTATTTTTCCGCTTCCTCCATTAGACGGGCAAACTGTTCATCTTCCAAATAGGCGGCGGGTACTTCGTAATCGGCGGGCGGGTTGGTAACGTACTTTGAAACATAGCTTGACGACGAAAACAGGTCGGGACGGTTGCCAAGGGTTGACATATACATGGCGTACAGCGATAGAGCGTCCTCGCCCATGATGTAAACGGGGACGTGGGAGAGATTGAAGTTTTCCAAATCCACATGAAGAATATAGTAGTTATAGGGTACTTCAACCGTATAGGAATTGCCCTCGCTGTCCGTCCGCGTTTCGGTGCGGTAGCGTACCTGCACTTCCTCCGTAACCGTCAAAATGTACTGCTTGTCAAAGAGCATTTCCAGTGTGCTTTGCGCTTCGGCAAGGGTAAACACGCCCTCATGCCAAGCGGAGAGAATAGAGATCAGCACATAGGGGTCATGCTCGATCTCGTCCGCGTTTACCCGGTATTCGTCATAGCCGGGGTATTCTCTTTCGATATTGTCCAGCATATCTTGTAACTCGGCCTCCATAGCGGCATACGCGCTTTCCGCGCCTAAAATGTCCGCGTCCTCGGAGAGATAGGACGACGCGATCAACGCGCTGCCGCTGTTGCCGCCCATCATGGAGCAAGAGGACAGCCCGCCGAACAGCATATACAGCACAAAGGCAAGCCCCACGACGATTAGAGAGCCTTTCCAATGGCGGGCGACAAAGAACGTCGCCCGTTCGGTTTCCTCGGCGGTTTTCTTCGCCGCCTTTGCGGTGGCCTCGGCGGTCTTTTTCGCGGTCTTACCTGTTTTCAGTGTCTTTGCATACTGCCGCTTGATACGCTGCTTTTGCCAAAAGCGGGACAACGGGTTAGAGAGCGCAAGGGCGGGATTGTCGTGTAACGCCTTTTGATAGAGAAAATCGGCGTTGGCTTTTGTTGCCGCTTTTTCGGCTGCTGCCGCTGCCCGGTAGGGTTTCAGCTTATGGCGGCGCAAGCCGCTTCTAACCGCCCTTGACGCCGCGCCGCCTGTTTTTTCTCCCGCAAGTTCCACCTTATGCCCGCTTTCCACGCCGACATTTTCCTTTTCCACCTCGTAGATTTTGCTGTGTACGGCGTTGTTTACCTCCTGCGCCGGACGGGAAAGGGGGTTATGACGCATTTTGCCATTTTGGGGCTTGTCGGTCTGCTCAAAGGAAAGGCGCGTCTTTGCCTTGCCTTTGGCCTCGTCAAAAACGCGCTCTTTCTTCATCTTTGTCTGTTTGGGGATAGCCGCCCGCGCCGCGCCCAGACGGTCGGCGGCGGTATCAGATTTACGGATGGCCTTTTGCAACTCCGGCGTTGCCCGTTCCTCTGCGGAAAACTGCAAGCGGGAAGTATGGGCGTTGCCCTGCGCCGACTTTGCCGCCTTTTTCGCCGCTTTCTTCTCTGCGTGGCGGTGATACTCGGTTTCAGCCCTGCCGATCACAGCACCCGCCGACGCTGCGGGGGCTGCGTAGCTTTCCTCCTGCGGCCTTTCGCTGATACTGGACGTTTCGCCCGTCGTAAGGTTTTCCGCAACCGCACCGTCGCGGGTCATTTTCTGTGTTACCTTGTCCGGGGCTTTAAGTTCTTTGCTCAATCTTTCTCACCTCCAATTCGCGCTTTTGGGTAAAACGCATTTTTCATACTTCGGTTTCGTCAAGGTGAATATCGTCCTCAAAGCTATCTGATAGCGGGGTAAGGTGCTGCGCCATAACGCCGTTTTGCAAGGTGTCGCAAGCAAAGGATTTACAGTCTGGGGAAATTCCCCAGCGGCGAAAGCGGCGGTACACCCATTTTTCATAGTTAGCAACGCCCCGTTGCAGACGCTTAAAGTCCTTTTCTGTTTCCGCTTCGGACAGCCGACGCGCCAAACTGATATACTGCACAAGGATAGTAAATAAATCCCAAATCAACAGTCGGTAGCTGCTCCCGGAAATGATGTATTGTTCATCTTTCATACGCACATTTTTCCTTTCATTTTTTGCTGTCCCCGTCAATCCGCTGTTTTGCAAGGTCGCAATAGTCGGGGTTTAATTCAATGCCAATATAGCGGCGGTCTAACTGCTTTGCTACCATACCCGTTGTGCCGCTGCCGAAAAAAGGGTCAAGCACAATCCCGCCGACGGGACAGCCCGCAAGGATACAGGTTTCCGCCAACTTCGGCGGGAACGCGGCAAAATGCCCGCCATGATAGGGTACTGTATTGATCTGCCACACGTTGCGGCGGCTTCGGACAGGTACAATCCTTTCGTCGCTATACGCGCCCTTTTCCCGGGGCGCGTTGATCTTCTGCGCCCTGTTCTGTCCGGGTACGGTAACGGCGTATTTGTTGTGTTTCCCTCTGCCGCTTTTCAGCCTTGCCGCGGTTTGCGGGGCAATCGGCTCGGCTACTGCCTGCCAATCGTAGTAGTATTTCTTTGATTTTGTCAGCAGAAACACATACTCATAGCAGCGCGTCGGCCTGTCCCGGGTGCTTTCCGGCATGGCGTTTCCCTTGTGCCAAATAATAGAGCTGCGCAAATACCAACCGTCGCCCCGTAGGGCAAGGGCAAACAGCCAGGGAATACCGATCAAGTCTTTGGGCTTGCAGCCGGGGGCGCGGTGGTTTACCGCCACTTGCTGCCCGTTGCGGCCTTTGGGATTTTTCGGGTCGGTGTGTTCCGCTTTGCTGCCTGTGCCGCAATAGGTGTCCGCGATATTCACCCAACAAGTACCCTCCGGCGTAAGCACCCGCTTTACCTCATGGAATACCGACACAAGGCGGTCAATGTATTCCTCCGGCGTCGCCTCCCGCCCGATCTGCCCGTCCGCGCCGTAGTCTCGTAAGGCGTAATACGGCGGGGACGTTACGCAACAATCCACGCTGCTTTCCGGCAAGGTCTTTAATACCTCCAAGCTGTCGCCGCAATGGATAACGCCCGCGCCCGTCATGCCGACACCTCGCCGGGTTTGGTCGTCATCACGCGGTAAAGTTCCGTATCTTGTGGGAAGCGATCAACAAAAGGTAGTACCACGTTGCCAAAAAAAATAAGCCCCTCGCCCGCCTCGGAATGGGTAACGTAAGACATTTGCTGCTGTGAAATGTTAAGCTGCTTGGCAAGTATCTCCCGGTCGCCCTGCGCTTGATTGAGCATATAGACAAAATCCGAGTTTTCAAAGATGTTGGAAATCTCCTTGCTTGCCAAAAGGTCTTTGACGTTCTGCGTAATACCTGTGGGAATACCGCCCCATTTCCTAAAACGCTTCCAAATCTCAACGGAATAAGCGGCGGTCTGTTCCTCTTTGAGCAGCAAATGAAACTCGTCGATATAGTACCGGGTCGCCCTGCCCGCGCTGCGGTTTTCCGTCACCCTGTTCCAAACTTGGTCTTGAACGATCAGCATACCAATCTTTTTTAGCTGCGTTCCCAGTTCCTTAATGTCAAAGCACACAAGGCGGTTATGAATATCCACGTTTGTTCTGTGGTTAAAGACATTAAGGCTCCCGTTTACATACAGTTCCAACGCCGCCGCGATACGCTGCGCCTCCTTTTCCGGCTGCCGCTTGATCTCGTCGTACAGGTCGCCCAAAATCGGCATATTCTCCGGCTTCGGGTCGGCAAGGTAGCTGCGGTACACGCTGATAACGGCCCGGTCAATCAAGGTCTTTTCGACAGGCTCCAAACCGTTTTTACCGCCCATAATGAGTTCGCAAAGGGAGAGGATAAAATCGCTCTTTAAGGCTATGGGCGTATCTCCCTCGCTGTAATTTAAGTTAATATCCATCGGGTTAATGTACTGCGTACTGGTCTGCGACACCTTGATAACCTGTCCTTTCAGACGGTTTACAAGGGGGTAATACTCCGCTTCGGGGTCGCAGATGATAATATCGTCTGCCGTAATCAGAAAGGCGTTTGTGATCTCGCGCTTTGCCGAAAAACTCTTGCCGCTGCCCGGTGTGCCAAGAATAAGGCCGTTGGGGTTTTTAAGCTGCTTGCGGTCGCAAAGTATCATGTTGTTGGAGAGGGCGTTTAAGCCGTAGTACAACGCTTCGCCGCTTTGGAACAGTTCTTGAACGGTAAAGGGTACAAAAATAGCGGTACTTGAAGTTGTCAAGCCCCGCTGCATCTGGATTAGATTTTCCCCAAGCGGGATAGAGGACATAAGCCCCTGCTCCTGCCGGTAGTCAAGGCGGGTCAGCATACAGTTATATTTCTGCGCGATTCCCGCCGCCTGAAACACGTCGTTATCCAATTTCTGCTTTGTGTCTGCAAGGTTCACCACAAGCAGGGTAACAAGAAACATTCGCTCGTTTCTGCTCTGCAAATCCCGCAACAGGTTTTTCGCCTCCCCGCCATAGGTGGCAAGATCGGACGGAATGATGTCCATATCGTAGCCGCTGCGGATTGCCTTTTTCTGTTCTTCAATCTTCATGCGGTCTAAATCGGTAATCTTGCGCTTGATCGTTTTAATGGCCTCGTTGTGGTCGATACTCTGGATATGCAGATTGACGATAATCCCGTTTTCCGCCTCCATGAAGTCGGCAAGCATACGGTCGGAAAGTTCCGGCGCGACGATCTGTAAAAAGGACGCTGCGCCGTACTTGCCGCCCATGCGGAACATTCGCCCGTCGCCAAAACGGAAAGAGGACGGGGCGATAAAGTCCTTGACGGACAGGCCGCTTGCGGGTAGCCAATCCCAAGAGAAGTTGAAACGATCCCCGTCGGGGTGGAAAATCCCATGCAGCACTTCAAGCCGCTGTTTCCCGTCCAGCGTCCGCGCCGCCGCGCCAATCACCTTAAAATGGTTTAAGGTGTCCGTTTCAATGCGGTTAAGTCTTGCCCGCGCCGTTTTGATATTCTCTGCATGGGTGGTAAAGGTGAGAAACTTTGTCTTGATAAGCCCGTTGTTGCCCCGTTCAAGCTGTGTTTGCAGCATTTCGGTGTACTCGGCTCTGATACTGTCAAACTCGTCGCCCTGCGGGGAAATGGTGATACTCTGCTTGAAATCCTCCTTGTTGGCATATCTGCTGATTAGGGATAGCTGCACGCCGATTGAAGCGTCAAAAGCGTTATACATATCGCAAAGGGCTTCAAAAACCGCCGTTTTGTCGTCCGGCTGCGCAAGCTGATAGTTCATATCCTCAAACGCAATGCACTTGGAATAGCGATTACCCGCAAGGCGGCAAATCCCGTCCTTATACATTCGCTCAAACGGTATGCTGTCCTGCGCGGTATGGGGCTTCCCGTCGCCCTTTGCCTGCCGGATAAGCCCGTCAATCTGCTTTTTTTCTTTCCTGCTCAACTTGTGCTTTTCGCTTTGGCTGTTGATTTTTTCCTTTGACAATCGCCCGTACCTCCTTATCTAATTGCGCCTGCCGCACAAGGGCGGCATAAAAGTTGTTGGTCTGATAAGGTCGCTCTTTGGGACGGAGAAACTTCACCTCCACAAATTGCCGGATTACAATTTCAAGGGGCTGCCCGTTCTTTTCGTACATGGCGAATAAGAACATGGGGAGCATGGCAAGCACCATGCACAAGGCCGCTGTCGTCGTTCCCGCGCTGTCCTTTGTCAAAAAGAAAAGCGGTAGACCAATCGCCACCGCCGCGCCGAAACAAACAAGCTGCCGTTTCGTAAGGTTAAACATCACCTTGCTTTTTACTTTCGTTAAGTCCTTTGGGACGGTTACATACGCCATAGCCCACCTCCTTAATGTGCGCTGAAAACGGATTTTGCAAGGCTGCCTGTCTTAAAGAGGGTAAAGCACAAGAGGACGGTATAGCCCATGCACGTCCAGATTGCGCCGGACACGTCGCCCGTTGCCGAGATCGTCTGCACAAGTACCGCGTAAATCCCCACGCATACCATAATCAAAAAGGCTTGAAAACCGAGGGCAAGCAGGGATTTCAAATAGTTCTGCCCGACGCTGCCCCATTCGTGATTTACCATAGTCGCCATTGGGATAGGCGCAACGCTCGTCACAAGGTATATTTCAATCATGCGCCCGTAGATCACAAGCATAATGCAGATAGACAGGGCTTTCATAGTAAGCCCCACGAACAAAGATTGGAACCATAACCCAAACAATGCGCCCACGCTCATAGCGTCCAGTTGTGTTTCCAAGTCTGCAATCACGCTCGTTATGTCTATGCTCGTATCTCCGACGATCACGCCCGCCGATTGATTTACGACGCTCTGCGTTACGTCAAACACGCCCATTACGATATTCCAAGTGTTTGTTACCAGCAGCACCGCAATAAAGGTCTTGAAAATCCACTTGAAGAAAACGAACGTTTCAAAGTCGTGCATATTGTTTTTCTCGATTACAAGCTGTATCAACTCGTAGCACATGACAAAGGTAATGATAACGCCCGCAATCGGCACGATCACGTTTTCGGACAGGCTGCGTATCATGTTGAAAATGCCTGCGTTCCAGCCCTGCGGGGTCGTGCCGAGTTCGGCGGCGATCTCGCCAACCTCTGCATTTACGCTGTCAAACAGCCCGGACAGGTTCGAGAGTATTCCATCTGTCAAAATGCCCCGAAACCAGTCCTCAATCATCTGCCATATCAAAGGTTAATCCCTCCTTTCCCGCGCCCTCCCGCATGAAGCGGGAGAGCGCGGCGGTAGTGTTCGCCTGTGGCATTAGCCAAACAAGCCGGAGAGCAGCGGCACAAGGGTAATGCCGATCAAGGCAACGCCTCCTCCGGCCATGAGCTGCTTCATGCCCTGGCTTTTCGCGCCGGGGTTGTCGTTGCCGTAACCCTCCATCAAGTTAATGCCGCCCCAGATACCCAAGCCCGCGCCAAGCGCGATTACCAAAGTCTGCAATACGTCAACTGCGGAATTGAAAAATGCCATAAATAAACCTCGCTTTCTGCCGTTTAACGGCTTGAAAAATGTGTTGTGAAATGAAAATAGCCGCCTTTTATTCGGCGGCTGCGTCCTCGTCGGACAATTCTATTTCGTATATGTCAAAGGCCTCGTCTGGCTTTACGATTGCCGGACGCTTTTTCATATACCGTTCCACGTCAAAAGCGTTTTTCTTGTCGAAGTCGGAAAGGTATTTGTAGTTCGGGTGTTTGGTAATGTCGTACTTGTCCGAGAGAAAAGGCCGCACGCCCCGTAGCTGCAAAATACACTTTCCACCGTCCATCACTGCGATTTCGTCCTGTGTCATCAACTCCTTTCCCAATTTCTGATAGTTAAGGCCATGGGAAACCTGCGTGCCGCGATTTTCAGATGTGTTGAAGCTGTCGATTGTTTCACGCCCCAAGTTGTCTGAAATATCCTTTGCATTTTTCCCGCGCCCTCCCAAAAACAAGGTGCAATCGGCGTTATCCAGTATGATTTCCGCCGCGTCCTTGTAAATGGCTTTTAGCTGGCTCTGCGATTGCAGAATGATAGAAGCGGACATTTCCCGGCTGCGGATTGTGGCAATTAACTTATCAAAGCGGGGTATCTGTCCGATATTGGCAAACTCGTCCAGCAAAAAGCGGACGTGTACGGGCAATTTCCCGTTATACTCGTCGTCCGCTTTGTCGCATAAGAGGTTGAATAGCTGTGATTGCAAAATGGCGATCACAAAATTAAAGGTGTCGTCGGTGTCGCTCATAATGAGAAACAGCGCGGTTTTCCTGTCGCCCAACGTATCAAGTTCCAAATCGTCGTAGGCCATAAGGTCGCGCAATTCCCGTATATCAAATGGGGCAAGCCTCGCTCCGCAAGAAATAAGGATTGATTTAGCGGTCTTGCCCGCCGCCAATTTGTATTTTTTATACTGCTTTACCGCAAAATGCTCCGGCTCCCGTTCCTCCAAGTCGGCAAAAAGCAAATCAACAGGGCTTTGGTATTCCTCGTCGTCCTCGCGGGCTTCGCTGGCGTTGATAAGTTCCAGCAGGGTGATAAAGTTCATTTCCTCTGCGGGGGCTTCGTACCAGATATAGCCGATTAAAGCGGAGTACAACAGGCGTTCCGCCTTTACCCAAAAATCCTCGCCGGATTTCTCCCCGTCGCCTTTGGTGTTGACAATAAGAGTATTGACAACCTTTAGCACGTCCTTTTCGCTGCGGATATACACAAACGGGTTATAGTGCATACTCTTTGAAAAGTTGATCGTATTCAGCACTTTGATTTTATATCCGGCGCGCTCTAACAGCTTCCCGCACTCGATCAAAACCGTACCTTTCGGGTCTGTCAAGCAATAGGAAGAATGAAGCTGCATAAGGTTAGGCTTGACGAAAAACCTCGTCTTTCCGCTGCCGCTGCCGCCGATCACGACGACATTTTTATTTCTCGCGTATTTCGGCTGCTTCGGCCTGCTCTCCATTGTAAGCCGTTCTGTTTGCGTCAAGATGATGTTGTTTTGAAAGTCCGGGTCTATGTACGGTTTTATATCTTCGGCATTTCCCCAACGCGCCGACCCATATTCCATGCCGCGGCGGTATTTCTTGGCGTGCTTGCCCTTGACATAGACGATAAGGCGAATGACAACCGCGCCAATAACGCCAATGAGCAAGTCCAGCGGGTGAACGCTGGGAAAGGCGTTTTCAAAAGCTGCGGAAAATCCCTGTGCAATATGCAGCACCTTGTCGGACAGTTCCGCGCCGGGGGTAAGCCGCACCGCCTGTCCGACTTTATCAAAGAGATAGACAAAGAACACATAGGGGAGATTGGGAAGTATCAATTTCTTGTAGTTGATCTGCTTCATATCTCGCGCCCCCTGTCGATTTTCTTTACCTTGTCGCGGGCTTCGTTAAGCTGCTTCGCATTGTCCTTTGCGGCGGCAAGGGCTTTGCGGATAGAGGGCTTTTTATCCCGTCCAAGTTTCTTTGCCGAAAACTCTTGAAACGCGGCGGTCATTACGTCCGCGTCCCTGCCCTTGAAAAACACAAGGTAGCGGGGCTGCTCGCCCTTAACCTTTTTCAGCGCAAAATCTATGTTGTACTTTTTCGCCGTACTCTCAAAGGCTTTGATGTTGCTGTCGGTAATCTCAATGTTAGAAACGCCCGCGTTCTGCTTCATAAGCTGCCGCATGGTCTGTTTCCCATGCGGGGTGGCGTTTTTCTGCTCCAAAAACTTCTTGATTGCTTTCTGCAACGCCTGTTCGGTCAGCTTCGCCGCGCCTTTTCCCACTTTGATAGATAAAGCAATCGTTTTCTGGGTTACTTCCTCCTGCAAGGTATCAACTCCTTTCCCCGCAAACTGCGGTTATCTCTATTCGCTGCCGTAAAAATCATGGTTGACAAGGGCGGTATAGTAGTTGTCAATGGTGTTTGGCGCGTTGAACAGCACCGCTTTTAGATACTGCTTGATGTTTCGGATTTTGGTGGTATTCTCCCGCATACAATCTAAAACAAACTCAATATGGCTGCTGTTCAGCTTCAAAAACTTTGATTTTACCAACTCGGCGGGGTAGTCGTCCCCAGCAATGCGGATTGTTTTTCGCGCCGTACAGACGGTTTCCAGTATGATTTCCACAATCTCGTTTAAGCGGTCTTTATCCATGCGCGGGTCTTGCATGAGATGATCGTACTCGATATTGTCCTTGATGATTTCCCGGTAAACCTCTATTGCGCTGCTGCTTTTCGCTTCCGTTCTTTTCCTTTCCGGCGGCGTAGCCGCTTCGTCTTGCTCGTAAGGAAAGGGGTTTGGGGAATGGAATGGGTACTTGATAGATCAGTAATTGATTGTTCTTTACTTGATATATCTTTATTTAATTGCGTTGGATTTTCCAACGTAGGTTTTTCCTGCGTAGGATTATCCAATGTTGGATTTTCCAACGTAGGTAAATCCAATGTAGGCAGCTGTCCGTCGCCGGGTGGCTGTTCTTCGGGCGGCTGCGGCTGCTCGTAGATGATATAGTCCGCACCGCGCAAACGCCCTTTTTCGTCGCGCTCCCGGCTGCGGACAATATATCCGGCCTTTTCCAGTTCCTTGACCGCCTCGCGTATCGCGTCGATCTTCTCCCGGTTGATATGAGATAGCCCCGCAAGGGTATAGTCCCAATCCTCCGGCAAGGACAGCATTTGCGATAGCAAGCCCTTTGCCTTTAAGGTCAAGGCTTTATTTCGTAGATGGTGGTTGCTCATGACGGTATAGCCCGTATTGCGTTCCACTCTGAAAACTGCCATTTTGGTATCGCTCCTTTCTCGGTCTGCGTGGACAGTTAGAACACTGTTTTTAAGGGGATAAGGGGAAAGTATCGGGGTATGCGTATTTCGCGTCTGCAAAGCCGCATGACACAAGGCTTTTACAGCGTCTATCTGTCCACGTTGGGCGGCGTTTTCCGCGTCCTCTTGCCGGGGCAATAAGGACACTCCTTGAAAACGCAAAACTCATATTTCCACTCTGGGCGGTAAAACGGGCAAGTACCGCAATCTTCATCACCTCCGGCACAGCCGGATTGATAGCGGTCAAAGCCCGGTTTCTGCTGCATGAGCAGTTCAAACGCCCGATTGTCGCCGTTTGTGAAATACATTCCGGCTGCGCCTCCTTTCCTGCGGGCATAAAAAAACGCCACAGACTTTTGATCTGTGGCGTGGCATACGCAAAAAAGGACGCTATTTTTTAATAACGTCCCTTTTGCTCGGTTATTCACTTGTAACCTGTTTGCCCGCTGCCCTTAAAACGTAGTGATTATAGGGTTTTCGCTTGTTTTCCTATCTCACCGCGCTTAAGCAGGCGGTTTTTTACCATACATTGTTTTCAGCTCCAGCTCTCCTCCAGCTCAGAGCGCTTTTCCCGGCCCATCAGGTGGGACACCACACCGTGGACCTCCCGGCCCTCATACAGCACCTCGTAAGCGGCCTGGGAAATGGGCATCTCCACCCCCGCCTTTTGGGCCAGCGTCCGGGCGTTTGCGGCGGCGTAGTAGCCCTCCACCACGGCGCCGATCTCCGACAGCGCCTCCTGGATTGGCTTCCCCTGGCCGATGAGGATGCCGCAGCGGCGGTTCCGGGAGTGCATGGAGCAGCAGGTGACGATGAGGTCCCCCATCCCGGCCAGCCCGGTGAAGGTCTCCTTCCGCCCGCCCAGGGCCACGCCCAGCCGGGCGATCTCAGCCATGCCCCGTGTCATGAGCAAAGCCTTGGTGTTGTCCCCACAGCCCAGGCCGTCACAGCAACCGGCGCAAAGGGCGATGACGTTCTTCATGGCGGCGCAGATCTCGGTCCCCACCCGGTCATCACTGGTGTACACCCGGAAGCGGGGATTCATAAACAGGTCCTGGACCTGCCCGGCCACCGCCAGGTCATCGGCAGCGGCCACCACGCCGGTGGGGATATGGCGGCCCACCTCCTCCGCGTGGGAGGGGCCGGACAGCACCACCACAGGGCATTTGCCCCCCAGCTCCTCCTCAATGACCTGGCTCAGGCGCAGGGAGCTGTCCTTCTCGATGCCCTTGGAGGCGGAGATGACGATGGTGCCCGGCGTCAGGTAGGCTCCCAGCTGCCGGGCGGTCTCCCGGACGGCGTAGGAAGGAGTGGCGATCAGCACGGCGCCGCTGTCCGCCGCCCCGGCCAGGTCGCTGGTGTAGTTCATCGCCTCAGGCAGCGGAACACCGGGCAGCATGGGATTTTCCCTCCGCTCCCGCAGGAGGGCGGTTTTTTCCGGCCGGTGGGACCAGATGGTCACCTCATGTCCATTCTCCAACAGCAGCAGCGCCAGAGCCGTGCCCCAGCCGCCGCTGCCCACCACTGTGATCTTCATGGAAAAATTCTCCTTTAAATGATTGATTTCCAAAAGACAGGGCGGCCACAGACCGCCCTGCCCTTGACAATTTCATTTCTTTTTATGTAGGGTGAACTTGCTCTCGGTCCCGGTGAGCAGGCGCTTGATGTTGCCCCGGTGCTTATACAGCACCAGACCGCCGATGAAAAAGGCCATGACGGTCAACACCGTGTTCTGATAGACGAACCAGGTGGCAAAGGGGAAGGAGGCGGCCGCCCAGCAGGAACCCAGGGACACATACCGGGTGAGGACGGCCAGAATGAGGAAGCCGCCCCACACCACCAGGGCAATGCGCCAGTCGATCATCAGGGCGATGGTTCCCCCGGACAGGATGCCCTTGCCCCCCTTGAAGTGGAACATGCAGGGGAACATGTGGCCCAGGAGGCAGAACAGTCCGGCCCAGTATTTGGCCACAACGGGGGTATAGAACGGGAGACAAAACCACTGGCTGATGGCCACGCCGATGAGGATGGCGGCCACAGCCTTCAACACGTCGCAGAGGATGACCACAAAGGTGAGCAGGCCGCCGAAGGTGCGGTGAAAGTTGGTCAGGCCCGCGTTGCCGCTGCCGTGGTTGCGCACATCGTCGTGGAGGATATACTTGGACACGATGACCGCCCCGTTAAAGCAGCCCCAGAAGTATGCCTGTACTGCCGTTATCAGCAGAGGGAGCCATAGAGTTCCCACCAGGGTGGGCCAGTTCACATAGGACATTCTTACCCCTCCTTATCGCCCTTCTGCCGGATGGTCATGCGGATGGGGGTCCCCTCCAGGCCGAAGGTACTGCGAATTTGGTTTTCCAGATACCGCTGGTAGGAGAAATGGAACAGCCGTGCGTCGTTGCAGAAACAGACGAAATGGGGCGGGCGGATGCCCGTCTGGGTCATATAATAAATTTTCAGGCGGCGGCCCTTGTCCGTGGGGGGCTGGACCCGGGCGGTGGCGTCGGCCAGGACGGTGTTCAGCATACCGGTGGAGATGCGGGTGGCGGCCTGGTTGTTCACATAGTTGATCAGGTCAAAGAGCCGGTCCACCCGCTGGCCCGTCAGGGCGGAGATGAACACGATGGGGGCGTAGGTCATATAGCTCAGGTCCCGCATCACGTCCTGGCGCATCTTGTCCATGGTCTTGCCGTCCTTCTCGATGGCGTCCCACTTGTTGACCACGATGATACAGGCCTTGCCCGCCTCATGGGCCAGACCGGCCACCTTGGTGTCCTGCTCCGTGACCCCGTCCTCGGCGTTGATCATGATGAGGCAGACGTCTGCCCGCTCGATGGCCATGGTGGCCCGGAGGACGGAGAACTTCTCAATGCGGTCGTCCACCTTGGACTTCTTCCGCATCCCGGCGGTGTCGATGAACAGGTACTTGCCCTTCTCGTTCTCAAAGGGGCTGTCCACCGCGTCCCGGGTGGTGCCCGCCACATTGGAGACGATGACCCGCTCCTCCCCCAAAATCCGGTTGACCAGGGAGGACTTGCCCACGTTGGGCTTTCCGATGACGGCCACCTTGATGACGTCATCCTCCTCCGCTTCCTCCTCCTCGGGGGGGAAGTAGGCAAAGCAGGCGTCCAGCAGGTCGCCGGTGCCGTGGCCGTGGAGGGCGGAGACGGAGATGGGGTCCCCCAGGCCCAGGTTATAGAACTCATAGACGTCCGGGTTCTCCCGTCCGGTCTGGTCGGCCTTGTTCACCGCCAGCACCACCGGCTTCCGGGACCGGAGGAGCATATTGGCCACCTCCTGGTCGGCGGCGGTCATCCCCGTCTTGATGTCGCAGACAAAGACGATGACGGTGGCGGTGGAGATGGCGATCTCCGCCTGCTCCCGCATGAAGGACAGGATCTGGTCATCGGTCCCCGGCTCGATACCGCCGGTGTCCACGATGTCGAACACCCGGTTTCTCCACTCGCACTGGGCGTACAGCCGGTCCCGGGTGACGCCGGGGGTGTCCTCCACGATGGACAGCCGCTGGCCGCAGAGCTTATTGAACAGCATGGACTTGCCCACGTTGGGGCGGCCCACGATGGCTACTAATGGCTTCATATCATTCCTCACACTTCTCAAAGATAGATACCACGATTCATATTAAAAACGGATGCCGGGGTTATACCGGTAATACTCGTCCTCCGGTAAGTTGGGCATGGAGGCGGAGGGGGCGGGGAGCACGCCGCAGATGGCGTCCAGCAGCTCATAGCCGTCCTGAGCCACCGGGATGACGGGGACGCCCAGTTCCCGCTCCACATCGTCCAGGGACACGTCGTCCAAAAAGACCCGTTCCCCGGCCCGGAGCATGTTGGCGGGGATGAGCAGCCGCTCTCCCAACTCTTTCTCCCGGAGCTGCGCAATGAGGTCGCCGCCGGTGACCAGTCCGGCCACCGTGATCGTCTCCCCGAAAAAGCGGTTGACGATGGGATACACGTTCCCTTCTATTGTACCACATTTCTCCCGGGCCATGTCAACCAATTGGGATAAATAAGGGGCCGCGGACACGCCGGTGGCGACGGAAAAGGGTCTCGCCCCCTCCATTTCCCCGGGTTCCATCAGGTCCAGGGCCCGGCGGAACTCCTGGGCCAGCAGAGTGAGCATGCCCACTCCGTTGTCCAACTGGGTAAATTCCTCAAAATAGTCCTCCGGGGGCAGGTCCCGGCCCGCCAGGAGGTAGAACTCGTCAGAGCACCACACCAGACGGGTCCCCTGCTGTTCCAGGTGACGGGCGGCAAAGGCCTCCACCTGGTCCACCAGGGCGGCGGCCTGTTCCCTGGTGTAGGGCTTCAGGGGGTACAGCCCCTCCCGGAATTTGGTCACCCCCACGGGCACCACCGAGATGCTGTTCACCGCCGGGTACATCTCCGCCAAATCGGCCAGGGTCCTGTCCAGGGCCGGACCGTCGTTGATGCCGGGGCAGGAGACGATCTGACAGTTCATGGTGATATGGTTTTGGGCGAAGCGGCGCATGGTGTCGATGGCCTCCCCCGCCCGCTTGTTTTTCAGCATCTCACAGCGCAGGGCCGGGTCGGTGGTGTGGACGGACACGTTGATGGGGGAGATGCGCAGGTCGATGATCCGCTGGACCTCCCGTTGGGACAGGTTGGTCAGGGTCAGGTAGTTGCCCATAAGGAAGCTGAGCCGTGCGTCATCGTCTTTGAAATACAGGCTCTTCCGCATCCCCGGGGGCATCTGGTCCACGAAGCAGAAGATGCAGTTGTTGGCGCAGGAGCGGGCCCGGTCCATAAGGTAGGTCTCAAACTCCAGCCCCAGGTCCTCCCCCTCCATCTTCCGTACCCGGAGGGTGCGGGTAGAGCCGTCCTCCCCGTTCAGGGTCAACTCCAGCTTGGGGTCGTAGCTGTAAAACTTATAGTCCAACACATCCACAATCTGGTGGCCGTTGATATGGGTCAGGGTCTCCCCCGCCCGGACGCCCGCCCGCCGGGCCGGACTGCGGGGGTCCACCGACTTGATGACCGTCATGCTCATGGATGCTCACCGTCCTTTTCCATACGCCTTGCGGCGTTCTTTTTGATTGTACAATAGGATGGCCTGGATTGCAAGCAAGAGTGCATGGAGACGGAACTTTTTTGCCCGGACGGGTTCTAAAAAGCATCTTTGCAATTTGGGGTTTCTATGGTATGATGAAATAACACCCGGCCGCTGGGCCGCATCACACAAAGGGGTGTGACATATGACACACAGTACCAAACGCGACTCCTGGGGCTCCAAGTGGGGCTTTATTCTGGCCTGTATCGGCTCGGCGGTGGGCATGGGCAACATCTGGCTCTTTCCCGCCCGGGTCTCCAAATACGGCGGGGCCACTTTCCTCATCCCCTATCTGATCTTCGTGGTCATCATCGGCTCCACCGGCGTCATCGGAGAAATGGCTTTTGGCCGGGCCACCCGGTCCGGTCCGGTGGACGCCTTCGGCACCGCCACCCGTCTTCGCTTCGGCACCGACAAGCCCGGACGGCTGCTGGGCCTGATCCCGGTGCTGGGTTCTTTGGCCCTGGCCATCGGCTACTCGGTGGTCACCGGCTGGATCTTCAAGTACACTGCCGGCGCCCTTACCGGCTCCCTGTCCACCCTGGCCGACCTGGACGCCTTTGCCGCCCAGTTCGGCGCCACCGCCGCCAGCAATACCTTCTGGCAGGTGGCGGGCATGGCGGTGACCATCGTCATCATGGCCTTCGGCATCGGAAAGGGCATCGAGAAGGCCAACAAGGTGATGACTCCCCTGTTTTTCCTGCTGTTCGTGGGCTTGGCCGTCTATCTGGCCACCCTGCTCGGTGCGGCGGAGGGCTACCGGTACATTTTCGTCCTCAAGCCCGAGGGACTGCTGGACCCCATGGTGTGGGTCTTCGCCCTGGGCCAGGCCTTCTTCTCCCTGTCCATCGCGGGCAACGGCACCCTGATCTACGGCTCCTACCTGAGTGATGACTCCGACGTCCCCGCCGACGCCAAGATGGTGGCCCTGTTCGACACCTGCGCCGCCCTGCTGGCCGCCCTGGTCATCATCCCCGCCATGGCTGTCGCCGGGCAGCAGCTGAACAACAGCGGCCCGGGCCTGATGTTCATTTTCCTGCCCAACGTGCTCAAGGACATCCCCGGCGGCGGCATCATTCTCATCATTTTCTTCGTGGCCGTCACCTTCGCCGCCCTGACCTCCCTCATCAACCTGTTTGAGGCCCCCACCGCCACCCTCCAGGAGCTGTTCCACCTGAAGCGGCCCGTGGCCGTGGCCATCATCGGCGCCCTGGGCCTGGTGGTGGGGCTGTCCATCGCCCCCATCGTCTCCGACTGGATGGACGTGTGCTCCATCTACATCTGCCCCATCGGCGCCCTCCTGGCCGCGGTCATGTTCTTCTGGGTGTGCGGCAAGGACTATGTGCTGGAGCAGGTCAACCTGGCCCGGTCCAAGCCCCTGGGCCCCTGGTTCTACCCCATGGCCAAGTACCTGTTCTGCGGCGTCACCCTGCTGGTCCTGGTGCTGGGCGCCGTCTGCGGCGGGATCGGTTAAACTGCGCAAGTAAAAATGGCAGCCGCGCGGCGGCTGCCATTATTTTTTCCGATATGGTTTTGGATCATCTGTTCGCCCCAAAATATAATCGGTACTGGTATGATAAAACTCGGCCAATACAATTAGCGCCCATACAGGAATCTCGCGGATGCCTTTTTCGTACCTACGGTAAACCTCCCGCTTGCAATGAAGTAATTCCGCTATTTCCTGCTGTGTTTTATCGTTATCGATTCTTAAATCTTCCAATCTCTGAAAGAACATAGCATCTCCCCCAAAGAGATGCTACTATTTTGTTGCATCCTCTTTTTTGATATGCTACCATATAGTAGCAAAAGGAGGAAAACTATTATGAATGACCCCACTCAAGAAATACTCACCTACGCATTCCGGAATTCCTACGCTGAGCTTCGTTTTCCCGAAATACAATTCAACCTAAATCAGGTGATTGAAGGGACTTGCTATCAAACTATTTTGGAAATCAAAAAAGTTCTTGCGGACCCCTCCTTGCAGGACAACGACTGTTTTTGTGCCATTGAACAAATTGTTCGCATTCTGGAATCCCATGGTATTAGCGGCGAAGGCCGCCATGATTTTGGATAATACACATCAATAAGTGGACCGCCCGGCGGTCCCCTTTTCTTTTCCTTGGAAATATGGTATGCTGTTGGGTATCGTAACATTGATGCGCTTGAGGTGAAATACCATGGAAAAATTATATGAAGAAAACCCCTATCTCACCCAATTTTCCGCCGTGGTCCAGTCCTGCACCCAGGGCAAAAAGGGCTGGGACGTGGTGCTGGACCGGACCGCCTTTTACCCCGAGGGGGGCGGCCAGCCCTATGACCTGGGCGTTCTGGGGGGCGCGCGGGTGCTGGAGGTCCATGAGCGGGAGGGCCATGTGGTCCACACCTGTGAAAAATCTCTGGAGGCGGGCTCCCGGGTGGAGGGGACCATCGACTGGGACCGCCGCTTCGATCTGATGCAGCACCACTCCGGGGAGCACATCGTCTCCGGCATCGCCCACGCCAAATGGGGCTGCGACAATGTGGGCTTCCACATGGGGGCCGACGTTATCACCATCGACCTGAACGTCCTGCTGGACGAGGGGCAGCTCCGGGAGCTGGAGGCGGAAGCCAACCGCTACATCTGGGAGGACCACCCCATCTCCATTACCTTCCCCACCCCGGAGGAGCTGGCGGTCCTGGAGTACCGTAGCAAAAAGGAGCTGTCCGGCCGGGTGCGCATTGTCTCCTTCCCCGGGGCGGACACCTGCGCCTGCTGCGGCACCCACGTGGCCACCTCCGGACAGGTGGGCTTCGTCAAGCTCCTGTCCGTCCAGAAGTTCCGGGAGGGCGTGCGCATCGAGCTGGTGTGCGGAGGCCGGGCGCTGCGTTATGTCAATCAAATCACAAACCAGAACCACCAGGTGTCCAACCTCCTGTCCGCCAAGGTCTTTGAGACGGGGGCCGCCGTTCAGCGGCTGCTGGAGGAGAACGCCGCCCTGAAATCCCACATCCTCACCATGGAGGACCAGCGCTTCGCCGCCCTGGCGGAGCAGTACGCCGGAGCAGGGGACGTGCTTCTTTTTGAGGGGGGCCTCTCTCCCGACGGACTGCGGCGGCTGTGTGACGGGGTGCTTCACGCCTGCGGCGGACGGTGCGCCGTCTTTTCCGGTGCCGACGGCCAGGGCTACAAGTACGCCATGGGCCAAGCTGGCGGCGACCTGCGCGCCCTCACCAAGGAGATGAACCAGGCCCTCAACGGCCGGGGCGGCGGCAAGCCGGAGTTTGTCCAGGGCTCGGTCCAGGCCGGCCGGACGGAGATCGAGGCTTTCTTCGCCTCACGCTGAATTCCTTGGGGCCCAAGGCATCCTAGTCCATGTAAACCGCCGGTTAGCAGAAATTCAACCGCCGGGCGGTGGCTCTTTTCCGCCGCCGCTGATACCCTTGGGGCAAAGGAGGTCGAGCCTATGACGACAGGTCAGCGCATCGCGGCCAAACGGAAAGAATTGGAGCTGTCCCAGGAGAATCTCGGCGAAGCCCTGGGGGTGTCCCGGCAGTCCATCTATAAATGGGAATCGGATACGTCTTTGCCCGACATCGACAAGCTGGTGGCCCTGAGCCGCCTGTTCCACGTCTCCGTGGGCTGGCTGCTGGGGGTGGAGGAGGAACAGCCGGCGGCTCCCTCCCCCGAAGCCGCCCCCGGCGAGCTGTCTGAGGCCCAGCTGCGCATGGTGGAGGAGATCGTGGACCGCTATCTGGCCGCCCAGCCCAAGCCGAAAAAGCGCAGACGCTGGCCCTATGTGCTGGCCGCTCTGGCGGTCCTCTGGGGCGGCTGGCGGCTGATGGACCGCCTGGACCGGATGGACAACCAGTACAACAACCTGTCCAACTCCATCAACAACATCAGCTATTCGGTGGACCGCCAGATCAACACTATCACCAACCGGGTGGAGGAGATCTTAAAATCCCAGAACGACCTGACCGCCGACTACGGCACGGAGATGACCGGCTGGGACCTGTCCCGAAACACCGTCACCTTCTCCCTGCGGGCGGTCCCCAAGACTTATGTGGAGGGGATGGAGGTGGTGTTCCTGGCCGACAGAGGCGACGGCCCGGCGGAATTTCCCGCCCAGGAGGGACCGGGCCGGACGTTTACCGGTGAGGTCACCTGTGAACTCACCGACTCCATCACCCTGTCCGCCGTCTTTGTCAACGGGGACACCCGGCAGACCCAGCTGCTAGACAATTACAGCGGGCTTTACCGGGACAGTATGCCGCAATTGGACCTTTCCGGCCTGGCAAGCTGTTTTCTCAATCTGGAGCGGGGCGAGGACGGGCTGTTCCACCTCCCCGAGGACTACGGCTGGCTGCGGGACCAGGAACTGAATCTGGACACCAAATTCGGCGCCGTGGAGGTGCGGGACCTGAAGGTAGGCCTGTTCAAAAACTTCCAGCTGGTCACCTGGCTGGAGCCCTGTGAACAGCCAAAAAACTGGGACGTGGACGCAGAGCGGTTTTTCCGCTTTGACGCCATGGAGATGGACCTGGAGCGTGGGGACATCCTCCACTTCGCCGCCATATACACGGACCAGTACGGCCGCCAGGGCGTCGCCCCCTGTATTCCCTATTTTGAGTGCTTCGGGGACGAGATCAGCTGGCCGGGCAGCTCTGACGGCACCCCCTATTATGTTCTTTCCAATTACGTCTTTTGACCAACCCAATAGAAATGAGTGATCTTTGATGAAACGAATGACTTCCCTGCTATTGTCCCTGCTCCTGCTGTTCAGCCTGACGGGCTGCGGAGATGTGGGCGTCATCGGCGGCGCCGACGGCCCTACCGGCATTATCGTCTCCGACGGCAGCACCCCGGACCAGTCCCAGGTCCCACCCGATAGTTCTTCTGGCTCCGGTTCCGCCGTTCTCCCCGATGGCGACTCGTCCAGCTCCGAGGCCGACACCGGCTTTGTCCCCGTTCAGGGCGAATACTATTATGATTTAGAGAGCGTGGTCCTCTATCTGGAGTACTACGGGATGCTCCCCGACAACTACATCACCAAGAAGGAGGCCCAGGACCTGGGCTGGTCCGGGGGCAGCGTGGAGCGCTACCTGGAGGGGGCCGCCATCGGCGGCGACCGCTTCGGCAACCGGGAAGGACTGCTGCCCAAGGAGTCCGGCCGCAGCTACACGGAATGCGACCTGAACACCAACGGAGCCGACAGCCGGGGTGCGGAGCGGCTGGTCTTCTCCAACGACGGGCTGTACTTCCACACTGAGGACCACTATGAGACCTTTACCGAGGTCTGGGTGGAGAACGGCGAGGTGGTCTGGTGATGAGGACCGTTGTGCTGGACTGCGCCCAAATGACCAGCCGGGAAGCGGCCCACGACTGCCTGGCCCGGGAACTGTCCTTCCCGGATTGGTATGGCCGGAACCTGGACGCCCTGTACGACCTGCTCACCGGATATGTGGGACCCATCCGCCTGGAGCTGGTCCATCTCCCGGCCCTGGACGCCCTGGGCGGCTATGGCCGCGCCCTCCTGGGCACCATGGAGGAGGCGGCCGGAGAGTCCTCCGGTTTGGAGCTGGTCATCCGGGAAGAATGACAGATCCGGGAAAAGCGCCGGCCCCTGCGGCGATGTGCCCATCCACGGGGCACGCCCCCATGCTCCGTCCTTTTTTGACGCGGAGGCGCGCAGTGTGCGCCTGAAATTTGGGCCGCCCATTAAGGGCGGCCCTTCTTTGTTTCCCCCTATTTTCAAGCGGGGGATGTTGTTTCCCCGGCGGCTTCCCGCTCCAGCAGGGCCACGTTGCCCCGGAGCCTCTCATTCTCCGGCTCCAGCTCCAGCGCCGCCTTCGCCGCCTCCAGTGCCTCTTGCGTCCGCCCCGTCCGGTAAAAGGCGATGGCCCGCAGGTCGTGGGGCATGCTCCCCCAGGGAGCCGCCTCACAGATATAGGTCCGGGGCCGGTGAGTGATGGTCAGGGCCTGCCCGGTGAAGTAGAGCACCCCCTCCCACTCCTCCAGCTCGTAGAGGAGCATGGCGAGATCGATCCAGGGTTCCCGCAGGTGCGGGGCCTCGGCCGCCGCCCGGAGATACCAGTTCCGGGCCTCCGCCGTCTCTCCCTTTTCCTGGTACGCCCGGGCGATATACCGCATGGAGGCCGCCCGCTCATCCCGCCAGGTGGCCCTGGGCATGGCCAGATGGCCCTTTAGTGTCCGAATGCAGTCGTCCCAGCGCCCCCGGAACAGGTACTCCCGCCCCAGATAGTGGACGTTCCGGTCATCCTCCGGGTCCTCCGCCACCGACAGCTCCAGCAGGGGCAAATACTGCCCCCGTGACTTGGAGGGGTCCGGATGGTGGTCCAGCTGGACCCCGTCAGCCACCACCGTAGGGCCGGGCCTCCCCTCCCCCGTCCAGGCCAGCACCTCATGGACCGGGTGGACCCAGCGGTAGCCCCGGCGGGCGTGGATCTTCTCATACCAGAACACCACCCCCTCGGAGCCGTCGGGGTTGAAGGACCAGGTATAGCGGTAGGTGGCCTGACCCGCGCCGGGGACCCAGGCCTCCTCCAGCAGCTCCCGCCACCCGGGGCGGAGCACCTCGTCCAGGTCGGTACAGACACAGATGTCCGCGTTTTCCGGCACCAGCTCCATGGAGCGGTTCCGGGCCGTATCAAACCTCCAGGGGGAGACGGCCTCCACCGTCACCTCCGCCCCCCGGGCCCGCAGTTTCTCCACGGTGGCGTCGGTGGAGCCGGTGTCCAGCACCACCACCCGGTCCGCCTCAGACATGGAGTCCATCCAGCGGTCCACAAACTGCTCTTCATTTTTACAGATGGCGTAGACACAGACTTGATACCGTCCCACGCTGTCCCTCCTTTCAAAAACAGGAGCGCCGCCCAAAGGCAGCGCTCCTTGTGGTCCTCAGCTCACCGCAAAGGATACGTCATCCAGGTCCATGGACTGGCCGCCCTCGGCCGATACCACGAAACGCAGCCGCGCCGTGGTGGCTCCGGCGGGCGCCTGGCCCGTGATGTTCCGGTAGTATGCAAACTCCCGGTTGTCATTGGGCATATCCTGCCGCCGGACAAAGATGGTCAGGCCGTTTTGGTTCAGCCCCTGGTCGTTCCGGAAGGTGACTGTGGCCTCCACAGACACCTGGGCTCCCTCGCCCCGGGTGAAGAAGGAGAAGTCGAACCAGCAGCCGCCGGTGATCCGGATGTCCTGGAACAGGTCGCCGCCGTCCGTCAGATTGACGGCGGAGCCTCCGGTGTGCACTCTCCCCTGGGCGGTGACCTGCACCACCTTCTTGGGGTCGGCGGTGCTCCAGCCCACGGGGACTCCGTTCTGGAACTGCTCCATCCCGCCGTTGGTGACCATTTCACCAATGGAACGGCAGGAACAGACGCAGCTCCCGGTGGGGCCGGTGGCGCCCGTGTCGCCCTTCGGCCCGGTGGGACCAGTGGGGCCGGTTGGTCCGGTGGCCCCGGTATTGCCCGTGTCGCCCTTGGGTCCGGTAGGTCCAGTGGGGCCGGTTGGCCCGGTGGCTCCGGTGTTGCCCGTGTCGCCCTTCGGCCCAGTGGGGCCAGTGGGGCCGGTTGGCCCGGTGGCTCCGGTGTTGCCGGTGTCGCCCTTGGGCCCGGTGGGACCAGTGGGGCCGGTTGGCCCGGTGGCTCCGGTGTTGCCCGTGTCTCCCTTCGGTCCGGTGGGACCAGTGGGGCCGGTTGGTCCGGTGGCTCCGGTGTTGCCCGTGTCTCCCTTGGGTCCGGTGGGACCAGTGGGGCCGGTTGGTCCGGTGGGACCCGTAGGCCCAGTGGGACCCACGATCACAGGACAGCAGCATCGGAAGTCGCAGCGGCAGTCATCCCGGCAGTCACAGCGGTGATGACAGCAGGAATCCTCCGACCGGCGGCAGCTATCTTCCCCGCGGTCGAGGTAGGCTACCACCCCATCTTCCCGGTCGGGTTCCCAACCGGGAGCAAAATATCGTTTCATAGGCACTCCTTCGCAACGCAATCAAATCATTGTGGCAATGCCACGTTCCATCCTATGCCGCCGCCCCCCGGAAGTGCCTGTCCTCAAACCTCTCTTTACACCGCCCCCGCTTTCTGGCATAATACAAGGGAACAAACCGGCGGGCCTGACCCGGGGCGCCCGGCGGGAACTCATCATCCGGGCGGTCCAAATTTCACCACAAGGAGCGACTGATCTTGAACGAGATTTTTATCCCCACCATGCTGTTTTGGGAAAACGGCAACACCTGGTACGGCAGTAAGGGCCAGGCCCGGTTCTTTATCCAGCCCGTCAAGCATGAGCCACCGGAAAACGACCCAGAGGCCGAACCCTGCACCACCTTGGACGCGGAACTCTGGAAAGGCCCCCTGACCAAGGCGCTCAGCGAAATCATCGCCACCGCCTCCTTCCCCCTTTCGGAGGAGGGGCTGGTCCAGACCACCCAGTGGCTGGAGGAGCGGGCCTCGGAATTGGAGCCATAAAAAATATCCTGACCTCCGAAAGGAGATCAGGATATTTTTCATTTTCAGTGGTCAGGTCAGTTCCGGACCCCTGGCAATGGACAGCTTCAGCAGAATGGGGGTGAGCAGGGCGGAGGCGATAACACTCAGCACGATGGCGGGCAGGATCACCGGATCGATCATTCCGGCGTTGATGCCCTTCTGGGCCACCATCAGGGCTACCTCGCTCCGGGCCACCATGCCGATGCCCACCACCAGCGACTGGTGGTTGCTCATGCCGCACAGCTTGCCGCCCAGGCCGCAGCCGATGATCTTGGACAGCACCGCCGCCGCCACCAGCACCAGGGCAAAGAGCAGGATCTCGGAGTTCATGGTCTTCAAATCGGTCTTCATGCCCACGCTGGCAAAGAATACCGGGGTGAACACCATGTAGGCGGCCACCGTCATCTTCTTGGCCACGAACTTCCGGGACTTGGTCACGTTACACAGGATCAGGCCGGCAAAATAGGCGCCGGTGATGTCGGCCACGCCGAACAGCTCCTCAGCGCAGTAGGCCATGATCAGACAGAAGGCCAGGGCCCAGATGGCCACCCGGCGGCTGTGCCAGTGCTCCTCGGAAATGAAGCCGAAGAGGCGGCGCACCACCAGTCCCACCACCAACGTGAACAGGAAAAACAGGGCGATCCGGCCCAACACCAGCAGGGGGCTGGAACCGCCGGAGCTCAGGCCGCTGAGGACGGACAGGACGATAATGCCCAGAATGTCGTCGATGAGGGCGGCGCTGAGCAGGGTGGTCCCCGTCCGGGTCTTCAGCTTGCCCATCTCATTCAGGGTCTCCACCGTGATAGACACGGAGGTGGCGGAGAAGACAGAGCCCACAAAGGCCGCCTTCAGTACATTCATAAAGGTCAGCTCCCCGCCGAAGAACAGGAAGTACAGCCCGCCGCACAGCAGCAGCGGCACCATCACACCCATGACGGCGATGACAAAGGCCTGGGGACCGGTCTTTTTCAGTTCCTGCATGTCGGTGTCGATACCGGCGGTGAACATCAGCATAATGACGCCGATCTCAGCCGTCTTCACCAAAAAGTCGGTGCTCTGCAGCACGCCAAAACCGCTGGGGCCCAGAATAATGCCGGCCAGCAGGGCGCCCACCACCTGGGGCATGTGGATCTTCTCCGTGGCCAGGCCCAGCACTTTCGTGGACAGCAGAATGATGGCTAACAGTAACAAATAGGTATAGGATTCCATTTCAACACACCTTACTTCCTCACTGTGGATATAAAATCCGGCGTGAATCATTGTTCCGCCCATCGGGCAGTTCCTGTATTATAGCATTTGACCAAAGGTTGTCAAGCAACAAACTACACAATCTCTGCTTCATTACTCACGGGGGATTTTTTGCTTTTTTTCGCAACAGAGGCCCCGTTTTTTCCTTGTTTTGTCAAGCCGTGGCCCACCCTCCCGCGCCTTTCCGCCCGCCTCTTTCCAGGCGGCACCGCCCCTCTTTTTCCCTTCCCGCGTTGACGGGTCCCGCCCGGTGTGGTACCATGGTACCATCCGATCAACACAAGGAGGCTTGTACCATGCAGGCATTTGAATTTCATTCCCCCACCAAAATCGTCTTTGGCCGCGGGACCGCCGGCCGGGCCGGCCAACTGACCGCCCAGTGGGGCGGTTCCCGGGTCCTGGTGGTCTACGGCGGCCAGAGCGCCGTCAAAAGCGGTCTGCTGGACCGGATCAAGGCGTCTCTGGAGGAGGCCGGCCTGACCTATGAGACCCTGGGCGGGGTCAAGCCCAACCCCCGCCTGGGCTTTGCCCGGGACGGCGTAAAGCAGGCTCTGTCCTTCGGGGCCGATTTTATTCTGGCTGTGGGCGGCGGCAGCGTCATCGACACCGCCAAGGCCATCTCCGCGGGCGCCGCCAATCCGGATTTGGATCTCTGGGACGTTTGGACCCGCAAGGTCCCCCTGTCCAAAAACCTCCCCACCGGCGTGGTCCTCACCATCCCCGCCGCCGGCAGTGAAAGCAGCGACTCCGCCGTCCTCACCAACGACGAAACCAAAGTAAAACGCGGCCTGAGCACCCCGCTCAACCGCCCCCGCTTCGCCATTCTGGACCCGGAGCTCACCTTTACCCTTCCTCCCTACCAGGTTGCCTGCGGCGTGGTGGACATTATGATGCACACCATGGACCGCTATTTTAACCCCATCACCACCAACGACCTCACCGACGAGATCGCTCAGGGCCTGCTGCGCTGCGTTATCCGAAACGGCCGCCGCGCCCTGGACTGCCCCGGCGATTACCAGGCCATGAGCGAACTGATGTGGGCGGGTTCCCTCTCCCACAACGGCCTCACCGGACTGGGCGGAGTTCTGGACTTCGCCCCCCATCAGCTGGGCCATGAGCTCAGCGCCATGTTCGACGCCGCCCACGGCGCCACCCTCTCCGCCGTGTGGGACAGCTGGGCCCGCTACTGCTACAGGACCAATCCCGCCCGGTTCGCCCAGTTCGGCACGCAGGTGTGGGGTCTGGACCCCGCCGGAAAGGAGGATGAGGCCCTGGCCCTGGAGGCCATTGAGGCCACGGCCAACTATTTCCGCTCCTTACACATGCCCACCTGCTTCTCCGAATTGGGCTGCGGCGTGCTAGCGGAGGAGACGCTCCAGGAGCTGGCCCACCGCTGTACCTTCTTTGATACCCGGACCATCGGCTCTTTCCAGGTCCTGGGATACGAAGACATTCTGGCCATCTACCGCATGGCCAACCACTGATTATCCCGGCATGACAAAGCCGGCGGCTCCCAAGGGAGCCGCCGGCTTATTATGATGAAAGCGTTACAGATTGGGTTCCAGGGGCTGGACTGAGTAGTGGATCTCCGCCGGAGAGTGGGGATACTGCCGGTAAAACGCCTTCAAGACCCGCTCGCACACCATACAGCTGTTCTCATAATTGGCCTGGGGCAGCATCAGAATGAATTGGGACACACTGCACCGGGCGGCAATATCGCCCCGGCGCAAATTCAGCCTGATCTGCTCCTCCAGGTTTTCCATCGCGCGATCCAGGCTGCGCTTGGGCAGTTCCTTGCCCTCCTCGCCCAACACGGACAGAAGGCCAATATGTACCGCGTCGCCGCTCCTGGCCACCATCCGGGCCTCGGCGCGGTAGAGCACCTTGAAAAAGTCGTACTCACAGACCATGGCTCCGGCCAGGGGATCCTGTTCCCGCAGCTGTTCCCGGACCACGCCGATGGGGACCGCCCGGTCGTTGACGCTGCGGATGGCCTCCCGGTACATGGCCCGAATATCTTCCGCCGGCATGACTCCAAAGTTGGAGAAGAACAGCTCGCTCATCTCCTCATAGACCGCGATGGCCCCCCGCTGGTCCCCCGTATCCAACAGGTCCCGGATCAAGCGCCGGTAAAGCTCCTCGCTGTACGGCTCGATGTCCAGGGCCCGCCGGCACAGGTCCACAGCCTCCGCCTTCCGCCCCTGTCCCTCCAGAATGATCAGGGCCTCCTGGGTCACCTGGGTATAGAGGTTATGGAAATACGCGGCAATGGGCACCACCCAGGGCTCGGAGGACAGCTTGCTCAAAAAGTCCCCCTGGTACAGGGACAGGGCCTGAAGGTAGCGCTCCAGCCGCTGTTCCTCCTCCTGTTCCATACCTCCCGCGCGGCACAGCTCATCGAACCGCTCCACATCAAACCAAATCGGGATCTCCGTATTCCATGCGTAGCTGCCGTCCCGGCGGACGATCAAGTCATGCCCCGCGCTGCTCCCCAGTTGATTGAGCATGGTACGCGCGCGGTGAAACATGGTCTTCAGCGCGTTCAGGGGATTGGAGCTGTTCTCCTCCTCTCCCCAAAGCAAACTGGTCAGCTCCTCCTGAGAGACCGGACGATTGCGGCAATAGATCATGTAAGCCAGCAGCAGCCAGACCTTTTTGGACCGGTTTCCGCTGTCATCCATCCGCTTTCCATCCAGTTCGATGGAAAAAGAACCCAGCATACATACCCGCAGCCGACTTTCTTCCATCGCACACACCTCCCCCAATCGCCAGGTATTTTGCGGAATCTTTTCCCAAAACACCTGCCTAATCACAGTAATGATAACACAAAGTTTTCTTGATTTCAATGGGTCAATCACTTTTTCTGTGGGATGTCGGTAGGGGCATCGAGCAAATGAATTGAATAAAGAAGAGCCACCGATTAGGATAGGGGTATGTCCGGCAAGACAAATACTCCGCCCTAAAGGAG
>Ga0129308_1000445_pt1 | contig 61792 bp, 63 predicted proteins | sample L827metagenome_FD_94440 | JGI IMG/M metagenome (GOLD analysis project Ga0129308, IMG submission 94440) | Ring-tailed lemur group fecal microbial communities from Wisconsin, USA - L827 metagenome | ecosystem: Host-associated > Mammals > Digestive system > Large intestine > Fecal | place: USA...
ATGGATATGCTGAGGCAGTCCCTGAACTCTCTGAAACTGGACCGGGGCTGGATCATCCACAATGTGACCGCCATCGCCATGGAGGCCATCCAGGCGGAGGAACAGGGGAATACGGACAGCGCCGAGCGACTGGAGCATGAGATCAGCCAGATCACAGAAAAGAAAGCAGACGTCCTGGACGCCTTCTTCGCAAAGGATATCACCAAGGAGGAGATGCGCCTGATGAACGAGCGGTACGACAGCCAGCTGGATGGCCTCCGGGAGCGGCTGGATGCCGTAAAGGCAAGGGGAGAGCTATCCTACGAGAGGTCGGCGCTGGAACAGGACGTGCGGGGCCATGTCTCCAAAATCGTCGCCTGCCGGAGCGGCAGCGATGCCTTCTACAAAAACCTGCTGGACAAAATGGTGGTCTACCGGGGGGGCAGGGTGGAGGTGAAGCTCAATCTCCTGCCCCAGAAATGGGTGTTCGCGCTGCCCCATTATGACTCCTCGGTACCGATATCGGTCAGGACCCCTTTAGCCACATCGTAGGGCATGGAGTACCGCTGGGACAGGTACCGCATGGAGGCACCCAGCTCGCCGTCTGGTCCGCCGTATTGACTAATGATAAACGCGGCCAGCTTCGGGTTGGGAGTTGCAATCTTCACTGGATACTGGAGCTTTTTTTCATATAAGAACATTGCTTACTTCACCTCATTCTGCTCAAAATTCCAGGGCCAGGGTCCTTGCAGCCAGCGGTAGCGGTCGCCTGTGGCGGCAGAGGATTTGGTCAGGGGACCAAATTTGGTCTCATAGGCCGCCTTGGCCGCCTTCTCCATGGCGGCATATTGTTTGTACATGGCGAAGGCCTCGGCATCTTCGGAATGGGTGTTCAGGTACAGGCCCAGCTCAAGCACCACGAACTCCAGGGCCTGGAGCTCTACCAGAGGATTCGTGGGAAGCGTGCCGCCCTCTACCTTTAGGTGGAAGGGGAGATTAAGGCCAGGAAACAGGGTGCCGTTGCTCAGTGCCTCGCCCTGGGCGTACTTGTTTGGATTTTCCTGTTGAAAGGGGACGTAGGGCACTGCCAGCCCCGCGCAGGATGGCATGGTGCCGCTGCTGTCCGGGCAGCCGGGCGTGGCAGGCGGCGTCGGCATAGGATTGAGCGTCGGGCGGTTGGGCAGCGGACAGGAGCTGCCGGTTTCGGTATTCAAAAGGGGTTCCCTCCTCGTTTGGATTTCAAGGGGCGCACTACCCCTCGGTTCATTCTATGTTCCGACCTGAGAACCGTCCCTGCCGGGCGGATTTTTGGCATACCCGCCCTGTCCAGCCCCATAGGATAGGGAGGAGGTGGTGTGAAATGAGAAGAGGATTCCTTTGGCTGACGGCCCTGGCGTTGGTGACGGTCCTGTTATCCCAGGCGCTGGGGCAGTTTTGGGCCCAGAGTACCCCGGCGGTGTCGTCCACCGTTGCGGGGAAGGCGGGGCCGTTGATTCTGGATGCGGGCCATGGAGGGGAGGATGGCGGCGCGGTGTCGGTCACCGGGCATCCTGAGAGCCGGATCAACTTGGCCATTGTACTGAAAATGGATGATATTCTGGGGCTGTACGGCACAGCACCGATTCTGCTCCGCTCAGAGGACATCTCTCTGAACGACGATGGGCTGGCGACTATGCGGGAGCGGAAGACCTCCGATCTGAAAAACCGAGTGAAGGCCGTCCAGGCGGTAGAGGGCGGGACACTGGTCAGCATCCATCAAAATTCCTTCCCCGATGGCCGCTACCACGGCTCTCAGGTGTTCTATTCGCCTACGGACGGTTCCCAAGAACTGGCCCAGCACATCCAGGAGGCCATCCGGACTTCCGTTCAACCCGACAACAGCCGGGAGATCAAGAAAATCCCAGACACGGTCTATCTGATGAACCACATCGACTGCACCGCTGTTTTGGTGGAGTGTGGGTTCCTTACCAACGGAGCAGAGGAGGCGCAGCTCCGGGACGAGGACTACCAGCGAAAGCTGGCGGCGGTGATCTCGGGGGCCTGGCTCACCTTTGAGGCTGCGGAAGATCAGAATGAGCTGGTACCGATGGCGTGATGGGCTTGTGAGGGGCGGCCCTTGCGGCCGCCCACCTTAGCGTGATATAATTCAGGGTATTCAATACAGATGCGAGGTCACACAATGGACAAGCCAAACACTGAACTGGCTGGGGCTCTGGAGGTCCTTGCCAACGCCATTCGCACCGCTGAGACCTATCAGGCGAAATTTGCGGAGGGGACGCCCCAGCACTCGCTGCAGCGGAACCGGGCTAAGGCTCTGCGCATTTCCCGGGAATTGCTTCTGGAACAGCCCAATCTGCACACCCGGGAAGAGCTGGAGCAGGCTTTGCCACCGGTGGCATCCCTAATGCATAAGTCGGAAAAGGCCCGAACCCATTTCGAAGCGGGGACCGGCCAGTATCGGAGACTGTCCGGGATCATCTGGGCCATGGAGCTGGCTCAGGCCAGACTAACGGAGGAATTGAGCGGTACGAACTGATCAGTTTACATTTTCCAGGAAATCTGCTACAATGAAGAAAATCAAGTTTTGTTGACCGAAGGAGTGCCCCTTATGAAGGCAAAGACCTTATTTTACTGCACAGAATGCGGCAATGAGACCCCGAAATGGCAGGGTAAGTGCACCGCCTGCGGGGCCTGGAACACGGTGGTGGAGCGGCCTGCGGAGAAAGTCTCCAAGCGGCCCGGACCCAGCGCTTCCCGAGGGACCGGCATCGGCGTGGCCATCAACCGCCCCAAGGCCATGGCCGAGGTGGAAATCACTGACGAGCTGCGGTTCTCCACCGGAATGGGCGAGCTGGACCGGGTGCTGGGTGGCGGAGCGGTGAAAGGTTCTCTGGTGCTGGTGGGCGGCGCACCGGGCATCGGAAAATCCACCCTGATGCTCCAGATCTGCGACAGCTTGTGCCGCTTTGCCAGCGTTTTATATGTATCCGGCGAGGAGTCGGAACGGCAGATCAAGCTCCGGGCCGAGCGTCTGAAGGTAAAAGGGGAGGGGCTCCACCTGCTGGCCGAGACCAATCTGGAGAACATGGTGGACGCAGTCCACACCATGAATCCGGACATCCTCATCGTGGACTCCATTCAAACCCTGTACAACGGCGACGTAAGCTCCGCTCCCGGCAGTATCACCCAGGTCAAGGAGTGCACTATGACCCTGATGCAGCTGGCAAAAGGGGAGGGCGTCACCGTTTTCGTCATCGGCCACGTCAATAAAGAGGGCAATATCGCCGGTCCCAAGGTTCTCGAACATATGGTCGACTGCGTGCTGTACTTCGAGGGCGAGCGCCACATGGCCTACCGCATCCTCCGAGCGGCGAAAAACCGCTTCGGCGCTACCAACGAAATCGGCGTCTTCGAGATGGAGGACGGCGGCCTGTCTGAGGTGCCCAATCCCTCGGAGGCCCTGCTGGCGGGCCGGCCCGCCGACGCACCAGGCACCTGTGTCACCTGCGTCATGGAGGGAGTACGACCGGTGCTGGCCGAGATCCAGGCCCTGGTGGTGCCCAGTGCTCTGAGCAATCCCCGACGAGTAAGCAACGGTTTCGACTACAACCGGTCGGCCCTGCTGCTGGCCGTGCTGGAGAAGCGGGGCGGTCTGATGATCGGAAACTGCGACTCCTACATGAACGTCATCGGGGGCCTGAGCCTGGACGAGCCCGCCGCCGACCTGGCCGCCGTATTGGCGTTGGCTTCCAGCTTTCGGGACAAGCCGGTGCCCAACGACCTGGCCGCCATCGGCGAGGTGGGTCTGACAGGGGAACTGCGGGCGGTGAGCGCTCTGGGGCAGCGGCTGGCGGAGGTCCAGCGACTGGGCTTCACCAAGTGCTTGATTCCCAAGCGGGTCCAAGGGAAGCTGGCCGTTCCCGAGGGCCTAGAGCTCATCCGGGTGGCCAATATTCGAGAGGCCCTGGCCGCGCTGTTGTGATTCCGCCGACCGCCGCGGCACAAAATTTACGCAGCTGCGCTGTCGGACGGGCCCCGACGAGGCCGCCCGGGACAGAATGCAGTAACCGTCTTTCTGATAGATGCATGGATCGGTGCAGGGAATCAGACTCACGGCCGAATCACCTCGATTCCAAATTGCTCTTAGCATCTCCCGGCAGCAGCTTTGTATACCTAAGAGGAAAGGAGGGACGAATGGCCCTCAAAAAGGAATAAACCATCAGGTAAACAAAATAAAAATTTTGTTTACCTGGGTGGAGGCAAAACAGCCTCCCTCGCCAATTTCAGGCGTATTTCAGGTTTTGAGGACTATTCACGCCTTACGGACTACCGCATCGAAGCGCCGCCACTGATTCGTGATTTTCTTGTTTACCATGAGACGATTCAGGGACACTCCCGGCGTACCGTTGATGAATACTTTTTAGATTTACGGAGTTTTTTTCGATATCTTAAAGTTGATAAGCACCTGACACCGCTTGGGATGCCGCCGGACGAAATTCCCATTGATGACGTGGACATTGAGTTGGTACGCAGCGTCACATTGACCGACATTTACAGCTACATGAATTATCTGTCTCGGACCCGCGGTTTGAACGCCGCGTCCCGAGCCCGTAAGGTCGCTACCATCCGGTCCTTTTACAAATACCTGACCAGCAAAGCCAAGCTGCTGACGGAAAACCCTGTCCAGGATCTGGACTCGCCCCGGCTCAAGAAGTCTCTGCCCAAGTATCTGGACCTGGAAGAAAGCGTAGAACTGCTGGACGCTGTGGACGGCAAAAACGCCTCCCGGGACTACTGTATTTTGACTCTGTTTTTGAATTGTGGCCTGCGGATCTCCGAGCTGGTCGGCCTAAACAAAACGGATGTTCGAGGAAATCAGCTTCGAGTCCTGGGCAAGGGCAACAAGGAGCGCGTCCTCTATCTGAACGACGCCTGTCAGCAGGCTTTGGCGGACTGGATGATGGACCGGGATGCCCTGACCCTGGTGGATGAGAACGCCCTGTTCGTCACCCACCAGAATCGAAAGCGTATCACCCGGGCCGCCGTCCACAAGCTGGTCAAAAAACACCTGGCCGCCGCCGGGCTGGACAGCACCCAATATTCCTCCCATAAGCTGCGGCATACCGCCGCCACGCTCATGCTCCAGAACGGCGTGGATGTCCGGACGCTCCAGGAGGTGCTGGGCCATGACCACCTGAACACCACCCAGATCTACACCCACGTGGACAGTGAGGACCTGCGCGTCGCCGCCAAAGCCAATCCATTGGCTCAGAAAAAGCGGGGACGCCCCCGGAAAAATACAGAGAACCTCTCCCCTTCCGATACGGACGTGCCCAACGAAAAGAAATGAGGATAAAACGGATGTATTATTTAATGCTTGTACTTACCCTAATTACTCCCCTGACCATGCTGCTGGTCGGCCTGCTGTGGAAGGCTACGCCACCTAAGTTTGGAGGTTCCGGCCTGGCCTACCGTACCCAGCTGTCTGCCCGCAGTCAGGAAGCCTGGGACTTCGCCCACAAGCATATCTCCAAGCTTTGGGTCCGTATCGGACTGATGCTGACTGTCCTCACCGCCGTGCTTATGGTGATGTTCCGGGACAGCGCATCCAGATTCTTTCTCTGGCTTATTGTGGGCCAGATGGCTTTTCTGTGCATCTCCGCTTTTCTGGTGGATGGAACGCTGAAAGCCTCCTTTGACCAGGAGGGAAAACCGCTGTAAATGTAATAATCAACACAAAAAGAGTGACAAGGATATTTCCTTGTTACTCTTTTTGCGCCAATGGGTTCTATGGTCGAACACCCAGGATGTGAATGGAGCGCAGCGACTGGTATGCATAGGTATTCAGAGGCCGGTTGTCGGCATCATCGGAGTGTGCGGCCAGGAGGATATTATCGGGCGCAGGCGGACTGCCCACCGCTACCACCACGGGGGTATGGGCGAATTTTGGCCCATCGAAGCGCAGCTGAATAAAGTCTCCCGGCAGCAGCTCCTCCAGGGCTGCCAGCCGCCCGACGGGCCCACGGCTTCGCTCCGCCCGGGTCATGAAGTTGAAAAAGTAGGGCACTCCGGTCCAGGCTGGCGCTTTGTCGTTGGCGTCGATATAATACCAGCCATAAGTAGGTGTAAAGTTCATTACCTTCGCGCCTGCATACAGGCATTGGGAGGCAAAATTGGTACAGTCGCCCCCGATTTCGTCGTAGCTGTAAAACTTGGGATTTCGGCTAAACGCCCAGCGGTGGGCATAGGCCACCGCCGCTTCCCGGTCGTATGGACGCAGTTCCGCCACAGGACTCTCCCCTTTCTTCCTCAGTTTATGCCGGGTCTCTTTTTCCTGTGCGCGGTTCTGTGGCTCGTAGGGATGAAATAAAAAGGAGAGGGTCTCCCCTCTCCTTTTCACGAAATAAATTCAATTAGGCCTTGCCGTCGCAGCCCAGGACGTCGATCAGCTTATGCTTGACCAGCTCCTTGATGTTGGCGCGGGCGGGCTTCAGATACTGACGAGGATCGAAGTGATCGGGATGCTCGTTGAAGTACTGACGGATGGTGCCGGTCATGGCCAGACGCAGATCGGAGTCAATATTGATCTTGCAGACGGACATGGTAGCGGCCTTGCGCAGCTGCTCCTCGGGGATACCGACGGCGTCGGGCATCTTGCCGCCGTTCTCGTTGATCATCTTCACGAACTCCTGAGGCACGGAGGAGGAACCATGGAGGACAATGGGGAAGCCAGGCAGACGCTTGGAGACCTCTTCCAGCACGTCGAAGCGCAGGGGAGGCGGAACCAGAACGCCCTTCTCATTGCGGGTGCACTGAGCGGGGGTGAACTTATAGGCGCCGTGGCTGGTGCCGATGGCGATAGCCAGGGAGTCACAGCCGGTCTTGGTGACGAACTCCTCGACCTCTTCGGGACGGGTATAGGAGGAATCCTCGGCCTTGACCTTCACGTCATCCTCCACGCCGGCCAGAGTACCCAGCTCGGCCTCGACCACCACGCCGTGGTCGTGGGCGTACTCGACGACCTTCTTGGTGATCTCAATGTTCTCCTCAAAGGGCTTGGAGCTGGCGTCGATCATGACGGAGGTGAAGCCGCCGTCAATGCAGGACTTGCAGGTCTCAAAGTCGGGACCGTGGTCCAGATGCAGGGCGATGGGAATCTCGGGACACTCAATTACAGCGGCTTCCACCAGCTTCACCAGATAGGTGTGGTTGGCATAGGCGCGGGCGCCCTTGGAAACCTGGAGGATCAGGGGAGCTTTGACCTCTCTAGCGGCCTCGGTGATGCCCTGGACGATCTCCATGTTGTTGACATTGAAAGCGCCGATGGCGTAACCGCCCTCGTATGCCTTCTTAAACATTTCGGTAGTAGTGACCAATGGCATAATTACCATCTCCTTTTTTAATTTGGCAAGCCTTATTGTACCATTAATGATTGATAAATACAAGTCTTTGTGCTATCCTTTTAGGAGAGAAATTCCAGCTTAAATCAATTTAGATATCACTTGAAACATTTAAGGAGGAAGCAAACATGGAGAAACTGACCGGCGCTTGCATCATCGGCCAGTCCGGAGGCCCCACCGCGGTCATCAACGCCAGCGCTCAGGGTGTCATCCAGACTGCACTGAAGGCCGATTGCATCACTCGGGTCCTGGGCGCGGCCCACGGCATCAAAGGCGTTTTGGAGGATAAGCTGTACGACATGGGCCAGGAAGACCCCGCCGAGCTGGACCTGCTGCAGTACACCCCCTCTTCCGCTCTGGGCTCCTGCCGTTATAAGCTGGCCGACCCCGATGTAGACGACACCGATTACAAGCGCATCCTGGAAATCTTCCAGAAGTACAACGTCCGTTATTTCTTCTATAACGGCGGCAACGATTCCATGGATACCTGCAACAAGATCTCCAAGTATATGCAGAAGGTTGGCTATGAGTGCCGCATCATGGGCGTGCCTAAGACCATCGACAATGATCTGAACGGCACCGACCACTGCCCCGGTTTTGCCTCTGCCGCCAAGTATATCGCCACCTCCTGCGCTGAGGTATGGCAGGACGCCCACGTGTACGACACCGGCATGATCACCATCATTGAGATCATGGGCCGCCACGCCGGCTGGCTGGCCGGCTCCGCCGCGCTGGCCTCTCTGACCGGCTGCGGTCCCGACCTGGTGTACCTGCCCGAGACCGACTTCGACATGGACAAGTTCCTGGCCGACGTCAAGGGCATCTATGAGAAGACCGGCAAGTGTATGATCGCCGTGTCCGAGGGCATCCACTACGCCGACGGCACCTTTGTGTCCGAGGCCAAGGCCTCCGCCACCGACGGCTTCGGACACGCTCAGCTGGGCGGTCTGGCCGCTATGCTGGCCGACACCGTGAAGAAGGCCACCGGCGCCAAGGTCCGCGGCATTGAGCTCAGCCTGCTCCAGCGCTGCGGTTCCCATGCTGCCTCCAAGACCGATATCCAGGAAGCCTGGCAGGCCGGTGCCACCGCTGTGGAGGCTGCCGTGGCTGGTACCACCGACAAGATGGTGGCCTTCCACTGCACCCGCGAGGGCGGCTATCAGTGCAAGTTCGAGCTGGAGCCTCTGGACATTGTGGCCAACTTTGAGAAGAAGGTCCCCCGCGCGTGGATTAACGAGGCCGGCAACGGCGTGGAGCAGCCCTTCATCGACTACGTGCTGCCCCTGATCCAGGGCGAGGCCGACGGCCCCAAGGAGAACTCCCTGCCCCGTTTTGCCCGCCTGAAGAAGGTTCTGACCACCGAAATGTAAGCGAATCAGAATTCATCCGCATTCAAATGCCTGCTGTCCATGTTACGTGGACAGCAGGCATTTCAAAGTTTTTTCAACTTTGTTAAAAATATACATGTATGACAACTGTTTACTGGTCATACTGCCCATTGACTTTTTCTAGGGCCTCCATTAAAATGAGCACAACATCAAGTTAGGAAAGGGGCCTTTGATATGAAGCGGACTTGTACCGGCATGAATCCCAATGCGTCTGCCAGCCACTGTGCAGAGGCCGCCTTCTCCTGCGCTTTTTCCGGTTGCTGCTGCGCTCACACCAAGGCTATGACTGCGATTCTGGACACCATGATTATGGTGTCCATTTTTGTTATTATTCTGACCTTGGCTCTGTCCCAGCTGGCTGTATCCATTCTGGCCGTTGTAGTATTGCTTTCCTTGGTGCTCCTGGCTGGAGCAGTCAGTAAGCCAAAAGAACATCCGGATTTCGTATAAGCTGGTATACGAAAGCGGCCCGTTCTTTTGGGAACGGAGCCGCTTTTTTGTATAGTTACTTTGTAAAGGAGCGATTAAAATGAAAAAGAAGTTTCTCTGTCTCACCATGGCCCTCGCAATGGTCCTGAGCCTGGCCGCCTGCGGCGGCAGCGACAAGGGTGGCAGCACCTCCGGTTCCGTTGCTGGTTCTGCCTCCAGCTCCGCCACCGGTACCAAGTTTAAGATCGGCGGCACCGGCCCTCTGACCGGCGGCGCGGCCATCTACGGCAACGCAGCCAAGAACGGCGCCCAGATCGCCGTGGACGAGATCAACGCCATGGGCGGCGCCGTCCAGTTTGATCTGAAGTACGAGGATGATACCCACGATCCCGAGAAGGCCGTCAACGCCTACAATGCCCTGAAGGATTGGGGCATGCAGCTGTCTCTGGGTTCCGTTACCTCCAAGCCCGCCGAGGCCACCTCCACCATGAACTTTGAGGACCGCATCTTCGCCCTGACCCCCTCCGCCTCCTCTGTGGCCACCACCGAAGGCAAGGACAATGTGTTCCAGATGTGCTTCACCGATCCCGGCCAGGGCACCAAGTCCGCCGAGTACATCTCCAATCAGGGACTTGCCACCAAGATCGCCATCATCTGGAAGAATGACGACGTGTACTCCAAGGGCATCCACGACACCTTTGTAACCGAGGCCGCCGCCAAGAACCTGGAGGTCGTCAGTGACAGCACCTTCGCCGACGGCAACGATAAGGATTTCTCCGTTCAGCTGACCGAGGCCAAGAACGCCGGCGCCGATCTGGTGTTCCTGCCCATCTACTTCGAGCCCGCCTCCCTGATCCTGGCCCAGGCCAAGAGCATGGGCTATTCCCCCAAGTTCTTCGGCGTGGACGGCATGGACGGCATCCTGGCCATGCCCGGCTTTGACACCAGCCTTGCCGAGGGCGTCATGCTGCTGACCCCCTTCAACGCCGACGCCACCGACGAGCGCACCGCCGCCTTCGTGGCCAAGTATAAGGAGCAGTTCGGCGACGTCCCCAACCAGTTTGCCGCCGACGCTTACGACTGCGTCTACGCCTACAAGCAGGCGCTGGAAGCCGCCAACTGCACCCCCGACATGAGCAATGAGGACCTGTGCGCAGCCATGATGGAGCAGTTCACCACCATGACCTTCGACGGTCTGACCGGTGACGGCCAGGGCATCACCTGGGAGACCTCCGGCGCTGTCTCCAAGAGCCCCAAGGGCATGGTCATCCAGAACGGCGCTTACGTCGGCCTGGACTGAGCATTCAAGCCTGTCTGAGAGTGGGGCCGCCCGGCGGCGGCCCCTCCTCTTCTTTTGAGCACAGTGCGTATCTGAAAAGGGCCGGACCGCCGGCCGGTGTTTTTCAGATGCGCCCTGTTTTATACGATTATAAAAGAGGTGTGAATCAATGACCTTTTTATCCTATCTCATCATCGGCATCAGCCTGGGCAGTATTTACGCCATCATCGCCCTGGGATACACCATGGTCTACGGCATCGCCAAGATGCTGAACTTCGCCCACGGCGACATCATCATGGTGGGTGCGTATATCTGCTTCTACGCCATCTCCAGCTTCCAGCTTCCCACTCCGGTGGGCGTGGTGCTGGCCATGGCCGTGTGTACCATGCTGGGCATCCTCATCGAGCGGCTGGCCTATAAACCCCTGCGGCAGGCCCCCTCTCTGGCCGTCCTGATCACCGCCATCGGCGTCAGCTATCTCCTCCAGAACTCCGCTCTGCTGCTGTGGTCCTCCACCCCCAAGGTGTTCCCCTCCAAGCTGCGGGACACCGGCGTCAAGCTCTTTGACGGCCAGCTGAATATCTCCTATATTACCATCATTACCATCGTCACCTGTCTGATCATCATGGTAGCCCTGACCCTGTTCACCGGCAATACCAAGATGGGCAAGGCCATGCGGGCCTGCTCTGAGGACAAGGGCGCCGCCCAGCTCATGGGCATCAACGTGGACACCACCATCTCCATCACCTTTGCCATCGGCTCCGCCTTGGCGGCCATCGCCGGTGTGCTGATGTGCTCCGCCTACCCCACTCTGTCCCCCACCACCGGCTCTCTCCCCGGCATCAAGGCCTTCACCGCCGCCGTCTTCGGCGGTATCGGCTCCATTCCCGGGGCTCTGCTGGGCGGCCTGCTGCTGGGCGTCATCGAGACCTTCGCAAAGGCCTACATCTCCACCCAGATGTCCGACGCTGTGGTCTTTGCCGTCCTCATCGTGGTGCTGCTGTTCAAACCTGCCGGACTGCTGGGCAAGCAGATCCGTGAGAAAGTATGAGGTGGCAGATATGGCAAAAATCAGACGATTGAGCAAAACAAACCGCCGCCAGCTCCTGACTTACGGCGTTGTTATCCTGGCTTACATCATCATTCAAATCATGGGCGGCGCAGGAATGCTGTCCTCCTCCCTGAAAGGCATGCTGGTCCCCATCTGCGCCTACGTGGTTATGGCCCTGTCCCTGAACCTGACAGTGGGCGTTCTGGGCGAGCTGTCTCTGGGCCATGCTGGCTTTATGAGCGTTGGCGCTTTCACCGGCGTCACAGCCTCCATCGTCCTGCAGAACGTGATCCCCTTCGCCCCTCTCCGTCTGGCCGTGGCCATGGTGGTGGGTGCGATCTTTGCCGCCGCCGCCGGCTTCCTCATCGGCATTCCGGTGCTGCGGCTCAACGGCGACTATCTGGCCATCGTGACTCTGGCCTTCGGCGAGATCATCAAGAGCATTTTCAACAACATGTACCTGGGTTTTGACAGCCACGGCTTCCAGTTCAGCATGATCACGGACAATACCCGCCTGGAAGATGGCGGCCGCCTGGTCATCGGCGGTCCCATGGGGGTGGGCAGCATCCAGAAGATCTCCACCTTTACCGCCGGCTTCGTCCTGATCCTGGTCACCCTGTTTGTCATCTTCAATCTGGTCCACAGCCGCTCCGGCCGGGCCATCATGGCCGTCCGGGACAACCGCATTGCCGCCGAGAGCGTGGGCATCAACGTCACCAAGTATAAGATGATGGCCTTTGTTACCTCCGCCGCCCTGGCGGGGGCCGCCGGGACTCTGTTCGCCATGAACTACTCCACCTTCACCGCCAACAAGTTCGACTTCAACACCTCCATCTTGGTGCTGGTCTTTGTAGTGCTGGGTGGTCTGGGCAATATGCTTGGCTCCATTGTGGCCGCCGCGGCCCTTACCATCCTGCCCGAGGCCCTGCGGCAGTTCGCCGACTATCGGATGCTGGTGTACGCCATCGTCCTGATCTTGGTCATGCTGGCCACCAACAACCCCACCATCCAGAGCTATACCGCCCGCATCTTTGGCAAGAAGCATAAGAAAGGAGGCGCGGCATGAGTAAACCTGTGAGAGAGCCCGTCAAGCTGGTCCCGGTGCCCAGTACCAACATAATCCCCGAGCGCGACGTGGATAAGAGCCCCATTCTGGAGTGCCGCCACCTGGGCATCGACTTCGGCGGTCTGTCCGCCGTAAAAGACTTCAACATGGCCATCGGCCGCACTGAGATCGCCGGCCTCATCGGTCCCAACGGCGCGGGCAAGACCACTGTCTTTAATTTGCTGACCAAGGTGTACCAGCCTACCCGGGGCTCCATCCTGCTGGACGGCCGGGAGACCGGCAAGATGACCACCGCCCAGGTCAACCGGGCGGGCATCGCCCGGACCTTCCAGAACATCCGCCTGTTTGACAACCTGTCCGTGGAGGACAATGTGAAGCTGGGCCTTCACAACCACATCAACTACGGCATGTGGAGCGGCATCTTCCGTCTGCCAAAGTACTGGAAGGAAGAAAAGGCATCCCACGACCGGGCCATGGAGCTGCTGTCCATCTTCGACATGGAAAACCTGGCCAAGACCAAGGCCGGTTCCCTCCCCTACGGCGCACAGCGCCGACTGGAGATCGTCCGGGCCTTGGCCACTAACCCCTCTCTGCTGCTGCTGGACGAGCCGGCGGCGGGCATGAACCCCTCCGAGACCGCCGAACTGATGGACAACATCGTCAAGATCCGGGATACCTTCCAGATCGCCATTCTGCTCATTGAGCACGACATGAATCTGGTTATGGGCATCTGCGAGGGCATCGGCGTGCTGAACTTCGGTCAGGTCATCGCCAAGGGCACCCCCGACGAGATCAAAAACAACCCGGTGGTCATTGAGGCTTATCTGGGCAAGAAGGGAGCGAACTGATATGGCACTGCTGACCGTTGAAGACATCAACGTCTATTATGGCGCCATTCACGCCATCAAGGGGGTCTCCTTCCACGTAAACGAGGGCGAGATCGTCACCCTCATCGGCGCCAACGGCGCCGGCAAGACCACGACTCTCCAGACCATCTCCGGCCTGCTGCGCAGCAAGACGGGCTCTATCACCTTTGCCGATCAGAATATCAGCAATGTCCCAGCCCATAAGCTGGTTTCCCGGGGTCTGGCTCAGGTCCCCGAGGGGCGGCGGGTTTTCCTCCAGATGTCGGTGGAAGAAAACCTGGAGATGGGGGCTTTCACCCAGTCCCCCTCTGGCATTTCCGCCGATCTAGAAAAGGTATACGGGCAGTTTCCCCGGCTGAAGGAGCGCCGCCGTCAGGTGGCTGGCACTCTGTCCGGCGGCGAGCAGCAGATGCTGGCCATGGGCCGGGCCCTCATGTCCCACCCCAAGCTGTTGATGCTCGATGAGCCTTCCATGGGTCTGGCCCCCATTCTTGTGGAGCAGATTTTCGACATCATCCAGAGCCTGAACAAGAACGGCTCTACCATCCTTCTGGTGGAGCAGAACGCCCAGATGGCTCTGTCTGTGGCTCACCGGGGCTATGTGCTGGAGACCGGCAAGGTGGTCACCACCGGCACCGGCGCCGAGCTGATCGAGAGCCCCGAGATTAAGCGGGCCTATCTGGGCGGCTGAAGGACGCCTTCTCCCCTCTCTTTGACTGAAAAACAGGCAGACAGCAAAAATGCTGTCTGCCTGTTTTGTCTGATTGGACCGGTCAGTCCTCTTTTCCAGCCTTCCGCCGGGCTGTCTGCTGGACAAGCAGGTTCCACAGCGGGACCAGATACAGGTAGCAGGCCGCTAGAATGCCGGTCATGGGGGCCGCCACGCTGGACAGGGGCACACCCCCGGCGATGGACCATGGGATCAGGGGGGCCACCACCACGGCGGTGTTTTCCAGGTCGATGGCCGTCTGTTGGTTGTCCCGCTCCGCTGCGGCGCAGATCTGGTGTGTCAGCATGATAGTCAGAGTCTGGTTGCAGGCGATCATCCCCGCCACTGCGGAGACGGCCAGCATGCTGCCGAATGGGGAGGTCCGGCGGCTCAGCCCCTCCACCTTGACTTTCAACGGCTCCAGCAGACCGGTCCCTGCGAAAATTCCCGCGTAAGAGGAGGATAGGCATACGATTGCCGCCACCCGAAGCATGGAAACCAGACCGCCGCCGTCCACCATAGCCGCCAGTTCAGGGGTTGAGGCGCGGTAGCCGAACACCATGGCCTCCAGTACCTGCGGCACCGCCATTCCCTGGAAGCCTATCGTGACCGCCAGGGCGGACAGGATACTGCACAGCATGGCGAGCTTCACCTTTACTTTGAACAGGGCCAGAATCAGAATGATGGCCGCCGGGATCAGGGGAACCCAGCCCAGCCGGAAATTGGCGGCGAACAGAGCCTGGATGTCTCCAGCGGCCGAGGCCCCCTGGGCGGAGGACATACCCAGCACCAGATAGACCGCACAGGTCGCCAGGAAGGGAACCAGCGCCGTCTTTACCATAAGGCGGATATTCTGAAAGATATCTGTCTTGGTCAACTCAGCCACCAGCAGGGCACTGGTGGACACCGGGGAACAGCGGTCCCCGAAGTAGACCCCGGATAGAATTGCTCCCCCCGCAATCACCGGGTTGATGTTCATGGAGGTGGCCATGGTCATGCAGATGACGCCCATGGTGGCGGCGGTGCCGAAAGCCGTTCCTGTCAGAAAGGATACCAGGCAGTTCAGCAGGAACGCCATGAGCACCATGATGGAGGGCCGGACCAGCCCCGCCGAGTAGTAGACAATGGCCGGTATGGTCCCCCCCGCCCGCCAAAGAGCGGTGAGCAGACCGATCATAAAAAACAGAATAAGAATATTCTTGGCTGTACGGATACTGGTCAATGACATCCGCAGTATGTCGGAAATCGTGTGTTTTTGATACAGTCCATAGCCGAAGAAAATGCAGTAGCCCAACACCAGGGCCAGCAGCAGGGGGAGTCCCAGCACCATACAGACCGTCAGCGTTGCCGCAAAGGCCAGCAGTACCATCGTTTCCATATTGTTGTCTCCTTTTCTCTCTTGTGCTGATAGTATAAACTGGGTAGGTCTCTGTTGGCAAACTGTTCTTTTTGGTTTATAATACAAATCAGATTTGTATTACTGGGTGGAAGGCAACATGAATTTTCAAAGCATGGATTATTTTGTGATGGTGGCCAAGGAGCGGAGTTTCACCAGAGCGGCGGATGCGCTTCATATTACCCAGCAGACCCTCAGCGCCCATATCGCCTCCATTGAGCGGGAACTAAACTGCCAGCTTCTGGTGCGGCATGTCCCGCTGGAGTTGACCTATGCTGGCGAGCTGTTTCTTCGCTATGCCACCGATTTTCAAAACCGCTTCCGCACGATGGAGCGGGAATTTGGCGAGATTGTCCGGGAACAGAAGGGCAAGCTCCGGATTGGTGTGGCCTACACCCGTGGGCATGCCATTATGCCTGGCCTGATCCAGCGGTTTCAGTCCACCTACCCTCTGGTTCAGATCCAGACGGTGGAGGAGTCCAACGATGCCCTGCGGACCAAGTTACTGGCCGGGGAGGTGGATCTTGTCATTGCAAACTTCCCGGGCAAGACTCCCGGCATTGCGCTAAAGGATTTTTACGAGGAAGAGGTCGTTCTGTTTTTGAAAACAGAATTGGCGGACCGTCTTTACGGTCCTGACACAGATGCTGTTCTGGAGCAGTTGAGCCAGTGCCACAATCTGTCTGTCCTGGCCTCCTGCCCCTTTCTGCTGAACGGGGAAGAGGATATCGCTGGACGCATTGGGCGCTATTTCATCGGTCTGGGCGGCTTTCAGCCCATCGTAAAGGCGGAGTCTGAAAATATAGAGACCCTGCTTGACCTCTGTGCCCGAGGCGTTGGCGCCTGCTTTTGCCCGGAAAATTTAGCGGAAAGAACGCTGTCCCCAGCACAGCTGTCCAGCTTAAATCGGGTTCGCTTTGATCAGAATTCCCGGTATATGATCCGCTTCGGATGGCTGGAGCAGCCCTATCAGTGGAATATGATCTCCCACTTCGTGGACATGGCCCTTGACGCCCAAGCATAGGAGAACGCCGCGTGAAACAATTCTTCACGCGGCGTTTTTGTACTCACAGAATGATACAGATGAGACCTCCAGAGCCTTCATTGATAATGCGCTGGAGGGTCTCACGCAGCTTGGCCCGGGCATCCTCGGGCATCCGCTTCAGCTTCATGTTCAAATCCTCGTTGACCAGCTCGTGGAGGGATTTGCCGAAGATGTTGGCATCCCAAATCTTGCTGGAATCCCCCTCGTACTCCTGAAGCAGATAGTGGATCATGTCCTCGCTCTGCTTCTCCCCGCCCACAATGGGGGACACCTCCGTCTCAATGTCAGCCCGGATCATATGTATAGAAGGGGCGCTTGCTTTCAAGCGGACTCCGTACCGTCCCCCTTGCTTCATGATTTCAGGCTCCTCCAGCACCAGGGAGTCAATGGGGGGAACCACGATTCCGTAACCCGTCTCCTCGACCTCTTTCAGGGCAACGGCAACCTTGTCATAGGCTGCTTTGACTCCGGCCAGCTCGGTGAGCAGGGCCATCAGGTCCCCGTCGTCCCCAATCTGGAATCCGGACTGCTGAGACAGCGTAGCGTAAAACAGGGCCCGGGGCAGGTCCAGGGCAGCTGCCGACAGCCCGGTGCCCAGGTCGATGGTGGTGACTCGGGCATCGCTGACCACCTCGCAATCCCGGAAGGACTCTACCGCCCGGTCCACGTCCCGGATGCGGCGGAGCTGCCCGGTTCCCTCCCGAATGGCGGCGTACAGGGCCGCCTTAATTGGATGCTCTTGGGGCAGAGCGTCCACCCAGGGGGGCAGGAACAGGTCCAGCTCCTTTAGAGGGAACTCATAGAGGACCTGCTTTAGCAAGTCGTTGATCTGGTCCCGTTCCAGCTCCAGACAGTTCACCGCCAGGCAGGTCACGCTGTACCGCTTGGCGATATCCGCCCGAATGGCAAGGGCCCGCTCCGAGTTGGGGTAAGCGGAGTTGAGCAGGACAATAAAGGGCTTGCCCAGGTCCCGCAGCTCGGAGATGACCCGCTCCTCGGCTTCCAGGTAGTCCTCCCGGGGGATGTCGGTGATGGTACCGTCCGTGGTGATGACGATGCCGATGGTGGAGTGCTCCGAGATAACCTTCCGGGTTCCAATCTCCGCCGCCTCGGCCATGGGGATCTCGTGGTCGAACCAGGGGGTGGTGACCATCCGTTCGCTCTCCCCCTCCAGATGGCCCACCGCCCCGTTGACCATGTAGCCAACGCAGTCGATGAGCCGGACCTGGAAGGCGGCCCCCCCGTCCACCGCCACGGTGACGGCCTCCTCGGGGACGAACTTGGGTTCCGCCGTCATAATGGTCCGGCCGGAACCGCTCTGGGGCAACTCGTCCCGGGCCCGCTCCCGACGGTACACGTTGTCGATGTTGGGGATGACCAAAGTCTCCATAAAGCGCTTGATGAACGTGGATTTTCCCGTTCGGACCGGCCCCACGACGCCGACATAGATGTCGCCCTCGGTACGCAGCGCGATATCCTCATAGATTTTGCGGTCTTCCAATGCGATTCCTCCTTCGGCCTCTTTGGTCAGCCGGTATTTCCCTACACTCTATGAGGATAAGCTCTGGAATATAACAAGAAAAGGCGTCCACCCAATGGATGGACGCCTTTTCTTAACGTACACTGGGGATCAGCAGCATTCGGCCGGTGGGCAGGTCATTATCCTCCAATTCGTTGGCCTGGAGGATTTGCTCCTCGGTGGTGCCGTAGGCCTTGGCGATCTCCCAGACCCCCTCGCCAGGAGCGGCCAGCCGCAGGACAATGGAGGGGCGGGGGCCTTCTCCGGCGGTCCGGGCCTCCCCCAGCCGCGCCCCTTTGACCATGGCCACCGAGGTACGGCGCAAGGTCATGCAGTGGAACTCCAGGGTAAAGCGGACCTCCACACCGCCGGCGGTGGGGGCAGAAAAGACCTCGCCGGGACAGCGGCAGGTGCAGATACACTGGTAATCCTCGGGGCAGTCCAGCCGGCAGGCCACGGGCACCGTCCGGCGGGCGCACTGGACCAGGCCGTTTTCGTCCAAATAGAGCACGGTGATCCATCCCTCAGCGGTGAGAACCAGCTGGCCGCCCTCCCGACTCTGGGTGATCTGCCCCAGAGCCAGGCGGCTGTCCACCACGCCCCGGACCATCTCGCCGGTCTCCAGCAGCTCCCGTACCGCCTGCGGCCGCACGGACTGCTCACCCAGCCGACACAGAGTCTGGGGTTCGCTGTCCGCCTCGGTCTGCCAGGTGGTGCTGTACAGGTCCTGAAGCAGTGTTACCGGTCGGCGGCACCGGACCCGGGCCTGAGCCAACAGCTCCAGATCCACCGTCAAGTCCCGGCCGTCTCCCGGCTCCAGATCCCAGCGCAGATCGGCCAGCTCCACCAGCACCTGGCAGTCGCCCTCCTCTCCGGCTCCAGCCACTTCCATGATCTGGGAGAAGGGCAGGGATTCGTGGGCGGAGCTCAGCCCGCCCTCGGGCTCCAGCAGCAGCATGTTCAGCTCTACCATGCCTTTGAAAATCAGCTTGCTTCCGATGAGCTTACCCTCGGTGCAGATAGGCTGGGCCCGGAGGGCCAGCAGCTGAGGGGCCTCCCCCTGCCCGGATTGGAGACGCACCTGCTCCGAGAACGTAAAGGGCTTTTCCTGTACAGATGAAAGCTGGTACGTCTCTCCGTGAAATTGCCGCTGGCAGATGCCGTTTTTCTCGTCGGCCAGCACCCCCTGGCAGATGGGGCGCTCCACCGGCTGGCAGGCGGTAACGTCCACGGCCAGGTCCACCCGCAGCAGCACCTTTCTGGGGTTCAGGGCCCGGGCCTCAGCGAAGCGCAGGCGAGGGCTGGCCAGAACGGTCCCCCGCTCGGTGAAGCCGGGGGCCTCCGCCTGGCAGGTGAAGGGCAGGCTCACCTCCATCCGGCGCAGGCCGGCCGCCCCATCGGGCTGGTACAGCACCGCCGCCCGGACCATGCCGGACACCACCGCCGCCCCCTCTCTGGCCTGCTTGCCGCTGAGGAAGGCCTGACCGCAGACGTCCACGATGCGCAGGATGTCGGGGCAGGCGTCGGGGACGATGGTCTCCAGCGTCTCCTCCTGGCATAGGGTCACATCGGCCGCCGTCTCGTAACAGATGATCGTATCGCGCTCAAATTCCAGTTCCATGGTCGTTGTCCTCTCCTTTTTCCTGTCAGGCCGCCGATGGGCCCCGGCTTTGTGACACTATATGTTCCAGAGAGGAAATGTATGACAGCTTGCTCATTTCAGACCAAAAAATCGGCGCAGCAGCCCCCGCAGGAACTTGGGGGAACGTACCACCACGATACCCATGAAAATGCCTCCCCTCCTCAAGCTTTTGACCGTTGCCGGCTAGTTCAGTATATGGCGGCGGGGACGTTGGTGACACAAAAAACCGGGACCAAACTATATTCGGTCCCGGTTTTTCCACTATTACAGGTTTTTCTTGCTGCGTTCCCAGTCGGGTATGGCCTTGGCCTGCTCGTACAGGCGCACATAACTCTGGTGGCGGGTGGGCTGGATCTTGCCCTGGGCCATAGCCTCCAGGACGGCGCAGCCCTTTTCCTTTACATGGGCGCAGTCCTGGAACTGACATTTGTCCAGGTAGGGAGCGAACTCCCGAAAGCTGTGCTGGAGGTCCTCCTTGCGCATCAGCTCCATCCGGTCCACGTCGAAGGAGGAGAAGCCCGGGGTATCGGCCACCAGGGCCCCACCGGACAGGCGGAACAGCTCCACGTGGCGGGTGGTGTGGCGGCCGCGGCCCAGCTTCTGGCTTACGTCTCCGGTGGCCAGGGCCACCCCCGGCTCGACGGCGTTCAGAATGCTGGATTTCCCTACGCCGGAGTTCCCTGTAAAGGCAGATACCTTCCCAGCAATCAGGCTCTTTAATTCCTGAATCCCCTCCCCGGTCTCGGCGCTGACTCGGAGGGTCTGGAAGCCGGCGGACTGGTAGATGCGGGCCAGCGCCTTACCGGGCGCCAGGTCGCACTTATTGACACAGATGATGCAATTGCACCCTCTGCCCTCGGCGATGGACACCACCCGGTCGATCAGAAACGGGTCGGTGACCGGGGTGGCCTCGGAGGCGATGATGACCAGCTGGTCAATGTTGGCCACGGCAGGTCGGTAAAATTCGTTCTTTCGGGGCAAAATCTCGTCCAGGGCGCCGCTGCCGTCTCCCAGGGGGGTGAAGCGGACCCGATCCCCCACCAGGGGGGTGACCTTCTCGTGGCGCAGCTTGCCCCGGCCCCGGCAGGCGGTGAGGGTTTGGCCGTCGTCCACATAGTAGAAGCCGCTGAGGGCCTTCATGATCGTCCCTTCTGCCATTACGGTTTGAACTCCTCTTTAAAGGTGTGGTCCAGGGATCCGTTGACGTAAACGGAGAAGGTCTTGGTGCCGCTGGCGGTGACGGTGAAGGACACGATCTCCATGGAGGTGTCCACGTCACTGCCGTAGACCAGCTCGCCGTCCATCAAAACCTGAACATTGACTACCTCGTCATAGACGGGCAGGTCCACAGTGATGGTCTTGGTGACCTCCTTAGGCTGGGCGTCCGGATTGGGTCCCTTACTGATCTGGAGGTTGACTTTGGAGCCCTCGGCGACTTCATCGCCGACGGCGGGGTACTGGTCCACTACGGTACCAGCCGGAACGGTGTCACTAAACACCTCTTTGAAGTCACCGACCAAGTTCATAAGCGAGAGCTTATTCTCAGCGTCCTCCCGGGTCATGCCTACAAAGTTGATCAAGGTAACCGGTTTGATCGCGGGGCCGTCGCTGATGACCATTTCCACCTGAGTATCCGGTGTGATAGGCTCGTCCTTCAGGGGCGTATAGGAGATCACGTGGTCCTTGGGCACCGTGTCGTCATTCTGACGGGTGTAGGTGGGGGTATTTTTCAGGCCCAAGTTTTTCACTGCCACGATGGCCGCACGGTACTCCATATTGGTCAGTTCGATCATGGTTATGGGCTCCGCGCCGCCGCTGACGGTGACGGTGATCTCGGTGACGTCGGCCCCCACCTGGCTGTTGGCGGCGGGGTCCTGTTTTAGGATGGTGCCCTCCGCAGCCTCGTTGTCGGTCACCGTCTCCCCGATGACCACATGGAAGCGCCCAAGCAGGTCCGTGTCGTTCTGGACCTCCTGATAGATCTGCCCTTTCAGGTTCGGCACAGAATAGGTCTCCGCCGCCGGGGCAAAGAGCCCGGAAAAGACGGTCCGGAACAGGAAGAAGAACACACCGGCCACGAAGAGCAGCACCGCCGCCACCGCGGCCACGATGGTCCAGGGAGACCCGCCTCTGCGGTCGTCCGGCTCCTCCTCTTCCTCATACCGTGTTGGCGTGTGACGTCCGGTGGTGCGGCTGCCGCCGCTGTGCCGTTCGCTGCCATGGATGGGAACGGAGGTCCGAATCCGGGTCTTATCCTCGTCGGGTTCCTCCTCCGGTGTGAACTCGTTGAGGTTGTACTCAAAGTTGATGCTGGGGTTTTTGCGGAACTCCTCCAAGTCCACCAGCATTTCGTCGGCGGAGAAGTACCGGTCGTCCGGGTTGGGCGCCATGGCCTTCATGGTAATCTCCTCCAGAGCCTCGGGGATGGAGGGGTCGAGCTCCCGTGGAGACAGGGGGATGGAGTTGATGTGCTGGATGGCCACCGACACGGGGGTATCCCCCTCGAAGGGCAGGCGGCCGGTAATCATCTCGTACAGCACCACGCCGGCGGAATAGAGGTCAGACCGGGCGTCGATGTGGCTGCCTCGGGCCTGCTCCGGTGAGATGTAGTGAACGGAGCCCAGTGCCTCCTGGGTCAGGGTGCTGTGGCCTCCGGAGGCCACCCGGGCGATGCCGAAGTCAGCCACCTTTACGCTGCCGTCCCGGAGGACCATCACATTGTGGGGCTTGATGTCCCGGTGGATGATGCCCCGGCTGTGAGCGTGGCCCAGCGCCTTGACGATCTGGGTGATAAAGTGGAGGGCCTCCCGCCAGTTGAGCTTGTTCCCCTTCCTCTGCATGTACTGCTTCAGGGTGATCCCGTCGATGAGCTCCATGACGATATACTCCAGCTCGGAAGAACGGCTCACGTCGTACACGGCCACAATGTTGGGGTGGGACAGCATGGCGACAGCCTGGGACTCGTCGTGGAAACGGCGGCGGAACTCGGCGTCCTGGGCAAGATCCTCTCGGAGGATCTTGACGGCCACCAGCCGGTTCAGCCGGTGGCAGCGGGCCTTATAGACCCGGGCCATGCCGCCGGTGCCGATCAGCTCCAGGAGCTCATATCGATTGTCGAGTAATTTACCTATGTATTGATCCATGGTAAATCTCCTCCTTTGTTTTCAGCGTCATAGGTAGTGACCTCAGCGGTGGACCAGCACGACGGTCACATTGTCGGGTGCGCCCCGCTCCAGAGCAATATCCAGCAGCCGCTGGCAGCAGCTGTCCGCCGCGCCGCCGTGGATGACCTCATAGAGCATCTCCTGGTCGGTGACCACATTGCTCAGACCATCGCTGCACAGCAGCAGATAGTCGCCCTCGGCCATGGGCTGCTTGAAGCAGTCCGCCAGCAGGACGGGCTCTGCCCCCAAGGCCCGGGTGATCAGGTTCTTGTGGGGGTGGTTGCGGGCCTGCTCCCGAGTCAGCTCACCCCGCTGCACCATATCCTCCACCAAGGAGTGGTCCCGGGTGACCTGGACGATCCCGTTTTGATTGATGTGATAGGCCCGGCTGTCGCCCTCGTTGAGGACCAGGGCCTCCTGCTCGTCCACCAGGGCGGCCACCAGAGTAGTGCCCATCCCGGCGCAGTCCGGATCGGCGGCAGCCTTTTGGAACACCTGGTCGTTGGCCAGAGCGGCGGCCTGCTGCATCCGCTCCCGGTCGCTGCTGCCCTTCCCCTCCAGGAAACGATTCATAAACAGGTCCACCGCCATGGCGCTGGCCACATTGCCCGCCCGGGCGCCTCCCATACCGTCACAGACCAAGGCGATGACGCGGCCATCGTCCAGATTTTTGGCGGCGTAGGCGTCCTGATTTTGCTGGCGGACGGTGCCCCGGTGGGTGATCCCCCATATCTGCATGGAATATCTTCCTCTTTTCTGCCGGGATTCCGGCTTACTGCTGTTCCTTCATGGCCTTACGGCGCAGCTGACCGCAGGAGGCGTCGATGTCGCCGCCCAGCTTCCGCCGGACGGTGACGGTGACCCCGTGGCTCTCCAGACGCTTCTGGAAGGCGGCCACCCGTCGGCTGGGCTTCAGGGGGCTCTCCTCCACGTCGTTGAGGGGGATCAGATTCACATGACCGGGGATCCCCTTCAGCAGCTTGGCCAGCAGGTCCGCCTGCCAATCCGAGTCGTTGACCCCGTCGATCATGGCGTATTCGTAGGAGATGCGCCGACCGGTGGTCTGGAAGTACCGGCGGCAGGTGTCCATCAGCTTGTCCACCCCGACCGAGCGATTCACCGGCATGATCTTGGAGCGGGTCTCGTCGTCGGGGGCGTGGAGGGAGACAGATAATGTTAATTGTAACCCACGCTGGGCCAGTTTGTCAATTTGGTCCACCAAGCCGCAGGTGGACAAAGAGATGTGGCGCATCCCGATGTTCAATCCCTCAGGGTGGTTGACCAAAGTGAGGAATTTCATGACCGTGTCATAGTTGTCCAGCGGCTCCCCGATGCCCATAAGCACGATGTTGGAGATGACCTCGCCGCTGTCCACCTGGGTGAACAGCACCTGGTCGATCATCTCCGCCGGGGTCAGGTTCCGGACCTTGCCCGCCAGGGTGGAGGCGCAGAAGGCACAGCCCATGCGGCAGCCCACTTGGCTGGAGATGCACACGGTATTGCCGTGCTTATAGCGCATCAAAACCGTCTCGATGCAGTTGCCATCGGACAGCTCCCAAAGATATTTGATGGTGCCGTCCAGCTGGGACACCTGCTTCCGGGCCACTTTCGGCGCGGTAATGAAGCAGTTCTCCGTCAGTTTCTGGCGTAAAGCCTTGGACAGGTCGCTCATCTCTTCAAAAGAGGTGACACCGCGGTACAGCCAGCGGAAGACCTGCTTGGCCCGGAAGGCGGGCTCCCCCTGATCTTTAAACCAGGTGGTCAGTTCCTCCAGGGTCATGGATTTGATATCGACCAAAGGGTTCACTCCCCTTTTCTCATTTTGCAGATGAAGAAGCCGTCGGTCCCCTGGCGGTGGGGCCACAAGGTCAGCATACCAGACTCCGCATTTCCTTCTGGGCAAGGCAGTGTAAAGGCTTCTTCCTTGTAATTGTTGTGGGCAGCCAGGAAGGCCTGCGCCACCCCTTCGTTCTCCCGGCTCAGGACGGTGCAGGTAGAATAGAGCAGCACCCCGCCCGGCTTCACATATCGGCCGGCGTTGTCCAGAATAGCCGCCTGGACAGAGGGCAGATCGGCCAGGGGCTCCGGGTCCTTGTACCGAATATCCGGCTTCTTGCGGATGACGCCCAGGCCGGAACAGGGAGCGTCCACCAGCACCAGATCGAAGGCCCCCTCCCACTCCGGACGAAATTCCTTTCCGTCGGCGGTCATGGGGGTGATAATGTCCAGACCAAGTCGGTCGGCCCCGGCCTGGATCAGCTTTTTCTTGTGGGGGTGCAGGTCGCAGGAGGTAATCTCACCCCGGCTCTCCATGGTGATGGCGGCGGCAAAGGATTTGCCGCCGGGGGCGGCACAGCAGTCCAGCACCTTCATGCCGGGTCTGGGGTCCGCCGCCAGGATGGCCATGCGGGAGGCGGGGTCCTGGACGTAAAACAGTCCCTCCCGGAAGGCGGTCAGCCGCTCCAGATCGCCGGTCCGGGATAGGTACAGGCAGTTATTGAGCCAAGGGTGAGGTGTCACCTCCACCCTCTGCTCCTCCAGCTGGACGGTCAACTCTTCCACCGTGGTTTTGGTGGTGTTGACCATAACAGTGGTGGGGGGCTGGCTGTTATTGGCGGCCAGCAGACGGGCGGTCTCCTCCACGCCAAGTGACAGGATAAATTCCTTTACAAGCCATGCGGGATGGGAGTACAGCGTGGCCAGGTACTCTGCCGGGTCGTCCTCGGGGATGGTAGGCAGTCCGTTCAGGTTGCGCTCGAAGCTGCGCAGGATGCCGTTGACCATGCCGGCAGCCCGGGGGTTCTTGCAGTGGGCCTTGGTCATGGCCACCGCGCTGTTCACTGCCGCGCTGTGGGGAATTTTATCCAAAAACAGCATCTGATATGCACCCAGGCGCAGAGCCTGGACCACTTTTCCCTCCATCCGCTTCAACGGAATATTGGAAAATTTAGATAGGTAGAAGTCCAGCAGCATCTGGTTCTGGAGCACGCCGAAGCACAGCTGGGTGGCCAGACCCGCGTCCCGGCTGTCCAGCCCTGCGGCGGCCAGTTGTTTTTTCAGCACGACCTCTGACCAGCCTCCCTGCCTCTGACAGGTGTTCAGCGTCAGCAGCGCTACTTCACGCGCGTCCATGTCTTCTGCCTCCTTGATACGTGTTCGTTGTGGATACTTTTTCTTGTAAGAAAAAGTATCAAAAAGAACTTTTGGCGCAAAACTGCATTTTGCTTTTACCTGATTCAGAAAAAGAGCCAGGATATACGCCTGGAAGCGAAACGAATGTTTCGCGTAACATGCTTTCGGTTCCTTTCTTGAAAGAAAGGAACGCCCGCACGGCGAGTGCCAGGGTACGGGGCAGAGCCCCGCCTTACACCTGGATGGGGTGTCCGCGCAGATAGTCGGCGGCGGCCATCCGGCGGCTGCCGGGGGCCTGGAGCTCCAGAATGCGCAGTACCTTGCCGTCGCCGCAGGCTACATCAATGCCGTCCTTGTTGGCGGCCAGGACGGTGCCCGGAGTTTCCTGGGTGCTCTCCCCCGTCTCGGCCACGGCAAAGACCTTCACCGGCTCACTGGTGAAGGCGTCGGTGGAGGTGGCGGGCCAGGGGTTCAGGCCCCGGACCTTGTTGTGGATGGCCTTGGCGCTCATGGTCCAGTCGATGGGGCACAGCTCCCGGGACAGCATGGGGGCAAAGGTGACCTTTTCGGGGTCTTGTGGAGTCCGGGCGGCGGTGCCGTCGGCGATCTGAGCCACGGTTCGTACCAGCAGCTCACCGCCCAGTTGGGCTAGACGGTCGTGGACGGTCTCCACCGTCTCGTCGGGGTCGATGGGGGTGGATGCCTGGGCGATGATGTCGCCGGCGTCCAGCTCGGTGGCCATATGCATGATGGTCACGCCGGTCTCCTCGTCGCCGTTGACCACTGCCCAGTGGATGGGGGCGGAGCCCCGGTACTTGGGCAACAGGGATGAGTGGACATTGATGCAGCCCTTGGGGGGCAGGTCCAGGATGTCGTCAGGCAGGATGCGGCCGTAGGCGGCCACCACGATGAGTTCGGGGTTTAATTCTTTCAGCTGGGCCAGGGCGGCGCCGTCCCGCAATTTTGTTGGCTGAAACACAGGGATGTTGTGGGCCAGAGCGCAGGCCTTCACGGGCGTGGGCTGTAACTTGTTCTGGTGGCGGCCCACGGGCTTGTCCGGCTGGCTGAACACGCCGCAGACCTCATGGCCGGCGGCCACCAAGGCCTCCAGGGAAGGGACAGCGAAGTCCGGGGTGCCCATGAAGACGATTCTCATTCCTCGTCCTCCTCCATCATCTTGTCCAGGTCCTCGTTGGTGTACAGCTTGTCGCACAGCTCACTGTACAGGTGGCCGTCCAGATGGGCCAGCTCGTGGCAGAAGCAGCGGGCGGTGATGTCCTCGCCCTCTACCTCAAACCAGTTGCCGTTCCGGTCCTGTGCCTTGACCTTGGCCCACTGGGGGCGCTTCACATAGCCCCACAGGCCGGGGACGGACAGACAGCCCTCCAGGCCGTCCTGTTCACCCTTCTGGTCGATGATCTCGGGGTTGACCAGCTCCAGCATTTCGCCTTTGCCGTCCACCACGATGACGGCCCGACGCAGGATGCCCACTTGAGGGGCGGCCAGGCCCAGGCCCTTGGCCTCTTCCAAGGTCTCCTTCATATCGTCCAGCAGATCGGCCAGCTTGTCGTCAAACTTAGTGACCGAGTGGCACACTTTATTCAGCACAGGGTCGCCCTTGGTCACGATAGTACGGATCGCCATAATGATCTCTCCTTTGTCATATATCGTAAAATTAACTATTATAAGGGTCTAAATCGGCGTACACCGAAACGCCCCGGTTCTCCTTGTCCTGGTGCGCGGCACGGAGCAGGTAGGCAATGAGGGCCCGGGAATTTTTATCGTTCTTCCCCGTCAGGGTCAGGCGGTAGCGGTAGCGGTTGTTGACCTTGGCCACCGCCGCCGGGGCGGGCCCTAGAATTTTCCACTCCCCTGACTGGCCCAGCTCCGCCTCCAGGGCCTGGCGCAGGCGGACGCAGCACCGCAGCACCGCTCCCTCCTCCAGGCCGGAGGCGGTGAGCACCACCACGTCGGCGAAGGGGGGATAGCCCCGCAGCCGCCGCATCTGGATCTCGGTCTGATAGAAGTTGTCGTAGTCTTGGCGGGCGGCAAAGCGGATGACATCGTTGTCCGGGGTATAGGTCTGGATGACCGCTCTCCCCTGCTTGTCTCCGCGGCCCGCCCGGCCTACCACTTGGGTCAGCAGCGAGAAGGTCCGCTCCCCCGCCCGGAAATCATCCACGTACAGGGACTGGTCGGGGGCCACCGCCCCCACCAGGGTCACGTTTTCAAAGTCCAGCCCCTTGGCCACCATCTGAGTGCCCACCAGAATGGGGATTTTTTCCTTCCGGAACCGCTCCAGCAGTTCCTCGTGGAGGTGGGCGGCGGAGACGGTGTCCGTGTCCATCCGCAGGACCTCCGTCCCAGGAAACAGCGCCTCCAGCTCCTCCTGGAGGCGCTGGGTGCCCATGCCGATGAAGTTCAGCATGCCGCCGCACTCCGGGCAGGCACGGGGCAGCGCCTGGGAGTGGCCGCAGTGGTGGCACATGAGGCGGTTGTTGGCTGAGTGGTAGGTCAGCTTCACCGAGCACCTCGGGCACTCGGGGACCGCCCCGCACTCCCCGCAGGACACCATGGGGCTGGCCCCCCGGCGGTTGAGGAACAGGATGGACTGCTCCCCCCGGTTCAGGTTGATCTCCAGCTCTTTTCGGAGGATGCCGCTGATGGAAGTGGCGTTGCCCCGGCGCAGCTCCTCCTTCATGTCGGCGATGAGAACCTTTGGCAGGGCCTTCTGGTTGTAGCGATTTTTCAGTTGAAACAGGTGGCAGGTCCCGGTCCTGGCCTGGCACATGGTCTCCACCGAAGGGGTGGCAGACCCCAGCACCAGAAGGGCGTTATTTTGGACGCAGCGGTACTTGGCCACATCCCGGGCATGGTACCGGGGGACATTCTCCGACTTATAGCTGGTCTCCTGCTCCTCGTCCAGAATAATGAGCCCCAGATTGTCTAAGGGTGCGAAGACGGCGGACCGGGTACCGATGACCACCGAGGCGTCGCCCTTCCGGGCCCGCTTCCATTCATCGTACCGCTCTCCCGCCCGCAGGGAGCTGTGGAGAACGGCGATTTGGTCGCCGAAGTGTGAAGTGAAAATCCTTAATAGCTGCGGCGTCAGAACGATTTCCGGCACCAGAACCAGGGCCCTTCTGCCCCGGGCCAGCACTTCCTGGATCAGGCGGATGTAGACCTGGGTCTTGCCGCTGCCCGTCACCCCGTAGAGGAGGGCGGCGGCGGGTTTCTCCGCCCGGGCAAGCTGGTCCAGCCCCTCGAAGGCCGCCTGCTGCTCCTCATTGAGCACTGGGGGCGGGGCGGGTTCCACCGGAACCTCAGGCAGGCGACGGAAAACCTCCTGCTGTTCCAGGGTGAGGATGCCGCTTTTCTCCAGGGACTTGATGGTGGGCATGGAGGCGCCGGTAAAGTAGCAAAGCTCCTTGGCCGAGGCGGCCCCCAAGGTGCACAGCAGCTCGGTCACCGAGTAGCGCAGAGGGGCCGACCTCCGCCGAGGCGTGACCATGGCCATGGCGTCCTCCGCCGAAATGGCCAGGACGGCTAGTTTCTCCGTCTTGTCCCCCACTCCACGCTGGGTGCTGGTCTCCAAAGCGGCGACGCCCTTGTCGAGAAGCCAGCGGACAGCGGGATTGGGGTTCTTCGGCCCGAAGGCCAGACGGATCTGCTCCATGTCCCCCCTGCCGCCCCAAGTATAGAGCAGGTCCACAAGCTGGACCGCGGCGGAATGTCCCTGTGCGGCGGCGTAGGTCCCCTCCCGGTCTTCCGGATGGGTCAGGGAGACTCGGTCCCGGAGGGAAAAGTACAGCCCCGCGGGCAGCATGGCCTTGACACAGTCGTACAGCGTGCAGTAGTACCGCTCCCGCATCCAGAGTGCAAGTTGGATTGCCTTCTGGTCCAGCACCGGCGTGTCGTCCAGCTGAGCCTGGATCGCTTTTAAGGCGGGTCCTGCCCCGGGCTCCTCCCGGATGGACAATACAATGCCGTCTGACCCCCGGTTGCCCGAGCCGAAGGGGACCAGCACCCGCATTCCGGGCTGGAGGCTGTCCTCCAGCTCCTGCGGGATCAAGTAATCGTAGGGCTTGTCGATGGCGTAGATGGCCTTGGACACTGCGATTTTCCCGACCTTCCGCCCCATGCTTTCACCCCTTACCATCTCTTTGGAACACAAAGCAAGCGGAGGGTATCCCAGCAGCCCGTCGAAACAACCGTTTCGGCGGGCTGTTCGACAATCTTGGGTGTCCCTTCGCTTACGCTTTCTTTATTCCTCTTCCGCCGCGGTCAGCTTACCGTCGGCCACTTCCTGGATGGCGATGCTGACGGGCTTCTCGTCCAGGGGCTCGCCGTTGGCCTCGGCCTCGCTGGCAATCTGGCGGGCCCGGCAGGCCACCACGTTCACCAGCTCATAGCGGCTGGGCACCTTCTTCAGCAGGTCTTTCATAGCGGGATAGAGCATCATAATATAGGACTCCTTTGTTGTAGAATTAAAAATTAAGAATCGACGCGGCAGTTCTTTCTTATTTGAACTGTTCCAGCATCTGGCTGCGGTTTTCCACCCGGCACTCGGCGGCGGTCAGGATAGACTCGATCTCCACCACGGCGTTGGACACCTTGTCGTTGATGACCAAGTAGTCGTACTTGGGAATCTCCTTGAACTCCACCCTAGCCTTCTCCAACCGGCCGGCGATGACCTCCTCGCTGTCAGTGTTCCGGCGGTGCAGACGACGGGACAGCTCTTCGAAGGTCGGTGGCATGATGAAGATGAACAGGGCGTCGGGGCAGCGCGCCCGCACCTTGGCCGCGCCCTGGACCTCAATGTCCAGCAGCACGTCGATACCCGCGTCCAGCCGCTCGTTGATGGCCTTCAGAGAAGTGCCGTAGTAGTTGTTGACGTATTCTGCGTGCTCCAGAAGCTCGTTGTCGGCGATCATCCGTTCAAACTCCTCCCGGGAGACGAAGTTGTAGTTGACGCCGTTCTGCTCCCCTACCCGGGGCTGCCGGGTGGTGTAGGAGACGGAGAAATAGATGTTGTCCCGCTGGCCCAGCAGCTCGGCGATGACAGTGCTCTTGCCCACGCCGGAGGGACCGGACAGGACAATGAGCTGGCCTTTTGTCTTTTTCTTGAATGCCATTACGCTTCCTCCTCCTCCTGGTCCTTCTCCCCGGCCAGACGGTTGGACACCGTCTCGGGCTGGAGGGCGGAAAGGACCAGGTGGTCGTTATCCATGATCAAGACCGCCCGGGTGCGCCGGCCGTAGCTGGCGTCGATGAGGGTCCCGCGGTCCCTGGCCTCCTGCACCATACGCTTGATGGGGGCGGAGTCGGGACTGACGATGGCAATGAGGCGTCCTGCGGACACCATATTGCCAAATCCAATGTTGATGAGCTTCACGGGTGATCCCCCTTACTCGATGTTCTGAACCTGTTCCCGGATCTTTTCAATCTCGGCCTTCACATCCACCACATGGCGGGCGATCTCAATGTCGCTGCACTTGGAGCCGATGGTGTTGGCCTCCCGGTTGAATTCCTGGATCAGAAAGTCCAGCTTCCGGCCGGTGGCGCCGCCCTTGGAGAGCATCTCCCGGAGCTGGCCGATGTGGCTGCGCAGGCGGACGGTCTCCTCGTCCACGGCCACCTTGTCGGCGAAGATGGCGGCCTCGGTGAGGATGCGGGCGGGGTCGATCTGAGTGTTGGAGAGGACCTCGTTCATCCGGGCCTCCAGCTTGGCGCGGTACTCGGACACGGTCTGGGGGGAGCGCTCCTCCACCAGGGCCACCTTGGCCTCAATGGTGGCGGCCCGGGACAGAATGTCGTCCCGCAGGCGGGCACCCTCATTGGTCCGCATCTGGTCGAAGTCGGCCAGGGCCTTGTCCAGCACGGAACAGATGTCCTTGGCCATCTGCTCCACGTCCTCCTCCGCCTTCTCCGCCAGCAGGACCTCGGGGAATCGGGACAGCAAGGAGACCGAAATATCGCTGGACAGGCCGTAGGTCTTGGCCAGCTCGGTGAGAGCGGCGTAGTAGCCGTCGGCCACCGGCTTGTTCACGGACACCTGGACCTTGTCGGTTCCGGCGTTGTCCAGGGTAACGAAGACGTCCACCTTGCCCCGGGAGATGGTGTTCTGCACCCGGGCCTTGATGGCGTCCTCCGCGAAGAGGTACAGTCTGGGGATGCGGACGTTGCAGTCCAGATAGCGGTTGTTGACGGAGCGCAGCTCCACGGTGATGGTGCAGCCGTTGACAACTTCCTCCGCCCGGCCGTAGCCGGTCATACTCTTGACCATTTCGGTCACTCTCCTTCTCTGTTCGATCATGGGGCCGGGGCTCAGCAGCACATACCGCCCCAGGGAGTCAGGCAGCTGAAGCACATGTAGGCCGAACAGGGGTCACACTGGGTCGAGCTTCCGTAGCTGCCCGCGGGCCGATAGCCGCCTCCGCGCTGCTGCATCATAGCCAAAGCCTGGCGGTACTCCATATTGCCCGGCTCCATCTGGACAGCCAGGGAATAGTTCTGCATGGCCTCGTCCAGCCAGCCCTTGCGGTAGGCGATGCTGCCGGAGAGGAAGTACCACTCGCCGTTTTTCTGGGGCACTTCGTACAGCAGCCGCTCCGCCCCGCCCAGGTCGCCGGCGTTGATGAGGTTCCGGACCCTGGCATAGGTGGAGTTGGGGGTATAGCCGCTCTGCTGCTGGGTGTAGCCGCCGCCATAGCCCCCGGAGGGCTGCTGATAGCTGCTGCCGCCCCCGGCGCGCTGCTTGGTGATGGCATCGTAGGCCTCGTTGATCTCCTTCATTTTCTCCTCAGCCAAGTCGGCCAGGGGGTTGTTCTGGTAGTTGTCGGGGTGGTATTTCCGGGCCAGCTCCCGGTATGCTTTTTTGATCTCGTCGTCAGTGGCGTTCGGGTTGACGCCCAGAACGCTGTATGGATCTCTCATTGGCGGTTACTCCATATCTTTTGTTTTTTGATCTGGGCCCAGCTGCCGTCAAAGACGGCTCGCTGCACCAGGGGCAGACCCAGGTAGATAATATTTTCTAAAATCGGTCCGCGGCAGCCGTAGTCCCCCAGCTGGAAGGCGGCGCCCATAAAATCCAGGGAGTGGTCCAGGGTCAGCTTCAGAGCCTCGTCGTCTCCCTGGGGGCCGTACCGGGCGGCCACCGGGTTGTACCGGTCCGCCTGACGGTCTTCCTTCAGGTCGTCCCGGGCGTCAATCAGATAAATCCAGCGGCCCAGGTGGTACAGCAGCTGGGTCAGCACCCGGCTTCGGCTCTCCTCCGGCGGTGCGGCGGCCTGGAGCAGACGGGCGAAGGTGTCCGCCGTCCGGTCGATGGAGGGACAGTTCTCCTGTTCCAGCGCGGCCAGCTCTTCCAGACAGATCCGAACCGTCTCATCGAAGGCGGGCCTGAGCTTGGCCGCCTTTTGGTAGGCGGGATAGAGCAGTAACGCCAATGACCGGGCGGGCATACCGCCGAAGAAGCCGTCGTCCTTGGCCGAGTCCTTCAGCTTCCACCAGGCCAGGATAACGCTCTCGTCCGCCGCCAGCTCCAGTGCCGGGTCGTCGGGGCACATGGGCTTCTTCACTAGGAGATTGGCGTGACAGCGGCCACGACAGGGGGTGAAATTTTCCTCCGGCTGCCACAGCAGCAGGGTAAGAAAGGTGAAATCGAAATTTAGAAACATCGGGGCGATGGGCCCATACCGGCGGCGCAGGCAGCGGCACAGGCCGCAGTAGGTGGCCCGGTACAGGTCAAAGTCCCGGCATTTCAGCTCCGAACGGAGGGGCCGCACATATCCAAACATGGGAAGATCAGGCCAGCCGCTTGAGGATGTTAAACTCTGGGGCCTGATTGCGGGTGATGGCCCGATTGGCCAGGAATGCGGGAACAAAGCCGGCCACAAGACCCAGCACGGCGGTACCCATGGCAGCCATGTCACCCAGGTTCAGCAGGCTCTGTCCCAAAACATAGCCCGCGCCCAGACCGATGCAGGGCAGCAGAAACACCACTACGGAGACTCCGATGTTATGGCCGGAGGCGGGTTCCACCTCCACCACATCCCCGGCCTTTGCGCCGATGGGATCGCTGGCCAGAGCCAGGATCTCGTCGGTGGGCTTCTGGCCGCAGCCGGCGCAGGACCCGTCGCAGTGCAGAGCGCACTCCATCTGGCGCAGCAGAGAGACCTCTACCACGCCCTCTTTGACAACCTTCTTGACAATTGCATTTTGAACCATTTTGTATTTGCCTCCAAAAATAAACAACCGTTTATCTGCTGATGTTGACGGAAATAAAGTAATCCCCAATGACGCCCACCGAGCTGGCGGCGTCCAGATAGACCTTCACCGGCACCCGCTGGGTCCCCTGAGAGGTGATATTTGACAGGTCGGCCACGATCCGCAGCTTGCTGGCATCCACATTGGCCAGGTCCTCCTCCTTGCCACGGACCACCACGGTGATGGACTGCGTCTCAGAGACGGCGCGATAGCCAAAGGGCTCGTTGGTCAGGTCAATGCGGCTGGCGTCAAGAGCCTTGGTCGCCAAGCCGTTAATGGTGATCTCAATGTTGGCGGAGGTAATCCCGCTGACATTTTCCAGGCTGGGGTCCAGCTCAATGGGACGGGTAATGGTCTTGGTCCCTACCACCTTGGACAGGTCCACGCTGCCCAGCGAAATCTCGGTCAGCTTCTCCACATCCGTCTCCAGGCCGGAGACGATAATCGTCTTGGGCTCGATCTCCCAGTCGGCGTTGGCCTCAGTGGCTCCGCCGCCGGAGATGAGATTTACTGTGAGAGGAACTTCTTTGGTCACTACCACGGGCAGTACCACATAGGCCGAAGCGGTGCTCAGAGTCACTTCCAGGCCGGTCAGCACCTCTCCCTCGGCGTTCAGCAGCGTCAGGGGCAGATCCCCGGCAAACTGCTCGTTCAGGTCCTCATCCTCCAGAATCGCCACCACTTTGTCCACCTGGCTTACCTGCTCTACCGGGCCGCTGAGGACCACGGTCTCGGGGTTAATGGCGGGGGTGCCGGCCTGATAGCCGTCGGCCACCTTGCCCTGGAAGCGGAACTCCACATCCATGGTCCGGGTATCCAGTTTTTCCACCGTGGCGGTAATCGTGTCCGGGTTCTGGTCCAGTTGAGCGATGCTGTCGGCGCTGACATTGGCTGGCCAATTTGGAACATAGGTCAGCTTATTTTCCCCCTCCTTGCACCGGGAGACATCCACCGATACGGTAATGTCTTTCTTGCTGCGGGTCAGGGTATCCAGAACATTGGCGGGAGCCTCGATACGGATATTTACCCTGTCATGAGACAGGCCGGCCACGGTCAGTCCCTGCTGGGTCAGCACGTTTTTACCCGTCTGAACCACAGGAATATCAGTAAACCAAACTGGTGAAGTTGGGTTGAGCTTCACGCGCACATAGAACCAAAAAATTACGGCCAGCAGAATGGACAGCAGTACGTAGACCCACTTGCTTTCACGCAGACGTTCCATCACAGCTGGTCACTCTCCTTCCGGCTCCAATCCAACAGCTGGCTGATCAGCGGGATCTGGCCGCCCCTCTTCTCCTCCTGGCTGTCGTTGGTCAGCTCGTTGCGCAGCAGGCGCTCCAGGGTCTCCGGGGCCAGATGGCGCTTGAGCATGCCGCCCACGGCGGCGGAGATGGAGCCCGTCTCCTCGGAGACAATCACGACCACCGCGTCCGAGTGCTCGCTCATACCGATGCCGGCCCGGTGGCGCATGCCCAGGTCCCGGCTCAGGTTCACGTTGCCGGACAGGGGCAGCATACAGCCCGCGCCTACGATCCGTCCATCCCGGACGATGACCGCTCCGTCGTGGAGAGGGGCCTTGTTCCAAAAAATGTTTTTCAGCAGCTCGCTGGACACAGCGCAGTCCAGGGGGGTGCCCGTTTTGATGACGTCGTCCAGAAGATTGTGCCGCTCAAAGACCATCAGCGCCCCCACCTTGTCCCGGGACAGGTCGGCGTAGGCCTCAGTAGTCTGGGTGATCGCGGTCTCCACATCCATAAGGGACTCCTTGTTCGTGGTGAAGTTCAGACCCAGTCGGCTGCTGCCCACCCGTTCCAGAAAGCGCCGGATCTCCGGCTGGAACAGGATGACCAGCACCAGGATTCCCCATTCCACTGCCTTGTTCAGCAGGAAGCTGGTGGCGGTCAGACGAATGGCGGAGGACAGCACCATGGTCCCAATCAGAATCATGATGCCCCGCAGGACCCGGCCGGAGCTGGTCTTCCGCATCATCCACAGCATTTTGTAGATAACCAGGGACAAAATGCCGATATCCAAAAAATCCGACGGCCGCAGCAGGATCATGGGCATATACGACTGTAAAAAAGTCTGGATCGTTTCCAACACAGGGATCACCCCTCTCCGTAGGATACAAGAAACGCGGTATGCACGAAGCAGCGTCATTTTGTCAAATGCCACTTTTACCTATTTTGTTATTATACGATATTCCCAGCGGGTTGGCAACATGAAAGGGGGCTATCCGGATGAAATTTTCATGAATTTTTTCTTGATTTTTTGGACAGAGTCCCGTCGGTCCTCCGTCCGGCGACAGCAAAAAGGACCCCCGGAAAGGGAAACAGCCTTACAGCCATTCTCCATTCCGGAGGTTTGATTCCGTCTTATTGTCCTGATGCCAGCCCTCTCATGGCTCGCAGAAACTGGAAAATTTCCTGATCGGTGTTAAAGCAGGAAACACTGGCCCGCACCGTCCCCGTATCCAGGGTCCCGGCGGTCTTATGGGCCAGGGGGGCGCAGTGGAGGCCCGCCCGCAGAGCGAAGCCCCGGTCCCCCAAAGTCTCCCCCAGCACCTCACAGTCCTTGTTCTCCATGACGAAGGAGAGTACGCCGGTCTGGGCGCTCTCCTCTCGGCTGAGAAAGACCCGCAGACCGGGCAGAGCGGATAAGCCCACCCCCATCTGCCGGATGAGCCGCCGCTCGTGGGCGGCGATCCCATCCACTCCACGGCGATTCAGATACCGCAGGCCCTCCAGCAGCCCGGCAATGCCGGCGATGTTGTGGGTCCCGGCCTCCAGACGGTCGGGCAGAAAGGCTGGCATATCCTGGTTCAGGGACTCGCTGCCCGTCCCGCCCTCCAGCAGCGGCGCCGGTTCCCGACCGCACAGCAGCAGGCCGGTACCTTGTGGACCATACAGGCCTTTGTGGCCAGGCATAGCGATAAAATCGGCCCCCAGGGTTTGAAAATCCAGGGGCAGGCAGCCCGCCGACTGGGAAGCGTCCACAATCAGGGGCACCCCCCGCTCCCGGCATAGGGCGGCGATATTCTCAATGGGCAGCACAAAGCCAAAGACGTTGGACACATGGGTGCAGATCACCGCATCCGGTCTGTCCGCCAACTCCCGGCGAAAAGCCTCCAGGGCGGCGCGCTGGTCGAAGAGGGGGCTGACGGCCACACGCACCTCCACTCCCTCCATGGCGTGGAGGGGGCGGGTGACGGCGTTGTGCTCATAGCCCGAAATGACCACTCGGCTCCCGGGGCGCACCAAGGTTTTAATGGCGATGTTCAGCCCATGGGTAGCGTTGAAGGTAAAGACCACCTGCTCCGGCGAGGGCACATGGAACAGCCGAGCCGCCTCCTCCCGACAGGCGAAGGCGGTCTCGGAGGCGGCCATGGCGGGCCGGTGGCCCCCACGGCCCGGGCTGGCCAGCTGACGAATGGCCCGGGCGGAAGCCAAGGCCACAGCAGAGGGCTTTTGCAGGGTGGTGGCGGCGCTGTCCAGATAGATCATAGCTCCACCTCCTGGTAGCTGCCATCGCCGGCGGTGATGAAGATGCGCTTGGGACTCAGTTCCGCCCGCTGAAGGACCAGCAGGGCGTCAGGCAGGCTGCGCTGTGAGATCTTGACGGAATGGCTGCACCCCTCCCCCGCGATGCTCTTGGGCGAACGCAGGATACGGGCTGTGATGCCCGCCCGCTCCAAGGCGGCCGCGGTCCGCTGGGCATAGGTCAGGGAGCGGCATATGATGAGATAATAGAGCATGTCTCGGTTCCTTTCTGGGGTGACAGTCTGCCGCCCCGGATTGGGACGGCAAGGGAAAAGAGAACTCCTCCCAGAACCAATGTATGCCCGGAGGCTGAAAGATGCCACTGCTAAAAAAGAAGACCCGGCGAATCCTGCCGGGTCTTCCATACGTCTTTCCAATTTAAAAATTAACAAGGGTGGCATTCAGCCGCTTCTGGGCACATAGTATGCGCCCTTACACGGTAATTTCGGCAATTACCGCTCTGCCGGTACCAGCAGACACACCGCGTGGGCAGCCATGCCCTCCTCCGCGCCGGTGAAGCCCAGCTTTTCCTCGGTGGTAGCCTTCACGTTGACCTGGTCCGGGGCTGCGCCCATCCGGGCGGCCAGGTTGTCCCGCATCTGATCAATGTGGGGGGCCAGCTTTGGTTTTTGCGCCAGAATGGTGGCGTCTACGTTGCCCACCTGCCAGCCCTTCTCTTTCAGCAGAGCCACCACATGGTCCAGCAGAACTAAACTGTCCGCTCCAGCGTAGGCTGGGTCAGTATCGGGAAAGTGCCGCCCGATGTCCCCCAGCCCGGCGGCGCCCAGCAGGGCATCCATGACGGCGTGGGTCAGCACATCGGCGTCGGAGTGGCCCAGCAGGCCCTTTTCCCATGGGATCTCCACCCCGCCCAGGATGAGCTTTCGGCCCTCCACCAACTTATGTACGTCGTATCCGTGTCCGATGCGCATTTTACAGTTCCCCCTTTGCTCTGGCCTCTAAAATAGCCTCCCCCAGCACCAGGTCGAAGGGGGTGGTGATCTTGATATTCTCCCGGCTGCCCTGGGTCAGGGAAACCTTCATGCCCAGCCGCTCCACAGCAGCGCAGTCATCGGTCAGGTTCTCCCCGTCGGCCACCGCTTTCTCGATGGCGCCCCGGATGAGGCCCGCCTCAAAGATCTGAGGGGTCTGGACCGCCCGCAGAGGGGCCCGGTCCACCGTCTCCACGGCCAGGCCGTCCTCCTCCCGCTTGATGGTATCAATGACAGGTATGGCGGGAGCGGCGGCCCCGGTAACCGCGGCGCGCTGTACCGTCTCTTTCAGTACCGCCTGGGTGACCAGCGGCCGGGCTCCATCGTGGATGGCGATGAGGTCGGCGTCCGGTCGGACCTCCCGCAGGCCGGCCTGGACCGAGTGAATGCGTTCGGCCCCGCCCACCACCACCTTGGTCACTTTGGTCAGGTTGAAGTCCTTGCACAGACGGCTCACCTCCACCAACAGATCCTCCCGGGTGACCACCACCACCTCATCGAAGGCGGGGCAGTCCTGGAAGGCATAGAGGGTGTGGACCAGCACAGGCAGTTCGCCCAGGGGGGTCAGGATCTTGTCGATGCCCTCCATTCGCCGGGCGGAACCGGCGGCCACCACTACGGCGGAGCATACAGTGGGCGTTCTTTTTTTCTTTTGAAACATGGATAACAATCCGGCCATGTGTGTTCCTCCAATCAAAAAGGAGCCGTCAGGCTCCTTTTCGGATTTCATGGGGTCCTCGACAGACAAAGGTCAACACGGTTCCCGGAACCGCTGCGGACGTATTGTCCTTTGTCTATCGGGGATCATTTGGGTATTTGGGGCGATCTAAACTTTGAGATTGTCAACGCTTACGCCAAGGCTGCATCCAGTTCCTGTTCCACCGTCTCATAGCTCTCGCTGGTGGACAGAACCAGTTCTGAGATCAGAATTTGCCGTGCTGAGTGAAGCATTTTCCGCTCTCCGGTGGACAGACTGCGCTTGGAATCCCGCATAGTCAATCCTTTGACTACCCGTGCTACCTCCAGCAGGTCGCCGCTTTTCAGCCGTTCCATGTTCTCCCGGTAACGGTGGTTCCAGTTGGACGTCATCTCCACCTGGATATTGGGGATGGCTGCCAGCACCTGGCCCGCCTGGTTCCGGTCAATCACAGGCCGTACCCCGATTTCCTCGCTGTTCTCGGTGGGGATCATGACCACCATGGAGCGATTGGGCAGCTTCATGATATAATACTCCCGCACCACACCGTCCACCTTACGCTGGACGACGCTCTCTAATACGCCGGCGCCATACATGGGATGGACCACTTTATCCCCGATTTGGAACGACATTTGACACCTCCAGTCTGCATTCAACCCCTTGTTTCCATTCTTTGGTTTTATTATAGCAGGGAATCCCATTTTTTGCAAGAGAAATTCAGCGTTTTTGCTCGATTTCAACGTATTTTTTACAAAATTATTCTAATTCGCTGGAAAAAATCAGGGGTCGCAGACCGGATTCGTCCCGAGTTGCTTTTTTTATCCTTTTTTTATTCTCTGTTCACGTAGAACGAACATTTCATGGTCTGTCCGTCAGTCTGAAGCGGACAGTTTTCTTTTTCAGAAGGGCAGATAAACCTGTATTCTGTGTATCTCATCAGACGAGCCGGGCCCCAAATACACTCTGAAACAGGAAAAAGAAGTCCGACTGCCCAAAGGCAATCGGACTTCTTTTCAGTTACAGAAGAAATGGATTACTCCTGCTCCTCAGCCTCGGTCTCCTCCTCAGCGGCAGGGGCCTCCAGCAGAGCGCGGATGGACAGGGAGATCTTCTTGTTCTCCATATCCACGTCGGTGATCATCACGTCGACCTTGTCGCCCTCGGCCAGGACGTCGCCGGGCTTCTCGATGCGGTGATCGGCGATCTGGGAGATGTGGATCAGGCCGTCCACGCCGGGCACGACCTCGGCAAAGGCGCCGAAGGTCATCAGCTTGACGATGCGGACGTTAGCCACGTCGCCCACCTGGTAGGTGCTGGTGAAGACGTTCCAGGGCTCCTGGCTGTGATCCTTCATGCCCAGAGAGATCTTCTTCTTCTCCTTGTCGGCGGAGATGACATACACATCGACGGTGTCGCCAACCTTGACCACCTCGGAGGGGTGCTTGATGCGGCTCCAGGACAGCTCGGAGATGTGGACCATGCCGTCCACGCCGCCGATGTCCACGAAAGCGCCGTAAGAAGTCAGGGACTTCACGGTACCGGTATAGTGCTTGCCGTCCTCGATCTCGGCCCAGACCTTCTCAGCGGCGGCGGCGCGCTCAGCGCGGGTGACCTTGCTGATGGAGCCCACCACGCGGCGGCGGGCACGGTTGACCTCGGTGATGACCAGACGGACCTTGTGCTTCAGCAGCTCGCTCATGGGAGTCTCGCGGGGCAGGCCGGTCTGAGAAGCGGGAACGAACACGCGGATGCCCTTGACGGACACGACCACGCCGCCCTTGTTATCCTCAGTGACAAAGCCTTCCATAACGGTCTCGTTCTCGCTGGCAGCCTCGATCTCTTCCCAGCCCTTGACCATGTCCAGACGCTTCTTGGACAGCTTGACCAGGCAGTCGCGGTCGCTGACCAGCATGACGTAGGTCTCGATCTCGTCGCCGACCTTGACAATGTCCTCGGGCTTGACGGTGGGGTCGTCGCTCAACTCAGACAGGGGAATGTAGCCGGGGTACTTGATGCCCAGCTCGACCTGGATCTCAGTGGGGGTGATCTCAACCACTGTGCCGGTGACCTTATCTCCTGTATTTAAAGTCTTGAACGACTCCTCCAGCATTTGCTCGAAGGACTTGTCGATCTCCATAATTTCATCGCTCATTTTGTTAATGACCTCCTTTATTATCCACGCGGGCGTGGACGCGCCCGCAGTGATGCCGACTTTATCCGCCTGGGGTAGTTCGGTCAGGTCCAGATCCTCCGCCCGCTCGATGAGACGGACGTCGGGACAGACCTCCCTGCACAGCTCCGCAAGCCGTTTGGTATTGGAGCTCTGCCGGTCGCCGATGACCACCATCATATCGCATTGCTGGGCGAGACGATGAGCCTCCTCCTGGCGTTTGGACGTCGCTCCACATATTGTATCAAAGAATTCTGCATTTGTACACTCTTTTTTTGCTTTTTTCACGCAACTTTCCCAAATTTTCCTGGTGGAGGTGGTTTGAGACACAAACGTGAGGGGCAATGCTCGTCGATTTTCGTCCGCAGACAGCCAGTTTTCCAGGTCCTCGGCCCCAGAGAGGACCACGGGATGGCGGCACCAGCCGGCGATGGCCACCACTTCGGGGTGGTCTGGGGTGCCCACGATGACGGGCTGCCGCCCATTTTCCTCAGCCTGGGCCACGATCTGATGGATGCGGGTGACGTTGGGGCAGGTGGCGTTCAGAATCTGGACGCCCCGGGCCTCCAGGCTCTCGTGGACGGCACGGCTCTCCCCGTGGGAGCGGATGATGACGGCGGAGCCGTCTGGGACGTCCTCGGGCTTGCTCACCGACACCAGGCCCTGGCTGGCCAAGCGGCCGATGACGTCCTGGTTGTGTATGATGGAGCCCAGCATGACGCAAGGCCTCCCCGCCTCCGCTGTGGCCTCGGCCAGCTCCACCGCCCGGCGGACGCCGTAGCAGAAGCCGGCGGATTTGGCGACGATCAGCTCCATTTCTGTCCCTCCCCCAGGGCCCGGACCCGGACCATCAGATTCTCGGCGATGGCCTGGAGCTCGTCGGCGGTGGGCTTCCGGCCCTCAAACTCCGGATAGTAGGGCTGGCCGATAACCACCGTGTTCCGGCGGAACCAGGTTTTCTTGGGCTGGATGTATACGGGCAGCAGGGGCGCGCCGGTTCGGGTGGCAAACAGGGCCGCGCCGGTTTTGGCCTCCACACTCTCCCCCTCGTGGACGCGGGTACCCTCAGGGAACATGAGCAGCTTGTCGCCGCCCTTCAGCACTTTCAACGCGGTCTTGACCGCCTTCATATCGGCGGCCCCGCGATCCACGCCAAAGACGCCGGCCTTACCCAAAATCCAGCCGATGAAGGGGACCCGCATGATCTGGACTTTGGCCATGGCCCGCATGGGGAAGTGACGGCCGAAGGCGAAGACCACAAAGAAGGGGTCGTCGGCGGTGGTGTGGTTGGGGCAGATTACGGCAGGGCCGTCGGGTATATTCTCCCGGCCAATGGCCCGGACGGGGCGGAACAGATTAAAGAAGGGCCAGATGACAGCGTAGAGAAAGTGAAACCAGCCGTCCATCCGTCTGCGCTCCTGCTGTGCTGGGTCTTTTTCTTTCATTTCTATTTCGCTGCTCACTGGTCGATCTTCTCCTTTACCAGGGAGAGCATGGCCCGGAGACTCTCCGCCAGATTCAGCTTGGTGGTGTCCAGCAGGACAGCGTCCTCCGCCTGACGCAGGGGGGCAATGGGTCGGTTTTTATCCTGCTCGTCCCGCTGGATAATGTCATGGAGGATGGTGCCGTAGTCGGCCTGCTGGCCCCGCTGCTCCAGCTCCAGGACCCGGCGCCGGGCACGGGACTCGGGGGCGGCAGTGAGAAAAATCTTCACGTCCGCGTCGGGCAGCACCACGGTGCCGATGTCCCGGCCGTCCATGACCACGTCGTGCTCCCGGGCCTGCCTGCGCTGGAAGTCCAGCAGGAAGTCCCGGACCGCCGGGATGGCGGCCACCTTCGAGGCCAGGCCGGAGACCTGGTGTTCTCGAATGGCTTTGGACACGTCCTCCCCCTCCAGGAACATCCTCTGCTCCCCGTCGGGGCCGTAGTCCATCCGGATGTCCAGGTTTTCCAGCAGAGGGGTCACCTGGCTCTCGGCGGCGGCGTCCACCCCTGCCCGAAGGGTCTTCAGGGCCACCGTGCGGTAGATGGCCCCGGTGTCTACATACAAAAATCCAAGCTCTTTCGCAGCCTGCCGGGCCAGGGTGCTCTTGCCCGCCCCGGCAGGGCCGTCGATGGCAATGCTCTTGCGGTTCATACTTCCATCGCTCCTGTTGTTGTTCGTTGTGGATACTTTTTCTTAAAAAGAAAAAGTATCAAAAAGAATTTTGCGCAAAACTGCGTTTTGCTTCCAACTTAAATAAGAAACCACTCTGGTAACTCAAGAGACGAAACGAATGTTTCGCGCCAAAGTTCTTTTGGTCCTTTTCTTTCAAGAAAAGGACGCCGGTCCGGCGAGGACAAACTCCGCGGCAGACTCCCCCGCCGCCCGGCCGGTAGCCCAGGCGATCTGGAGGTTGAAGCCGCCGGTGTAGGCGTCCACGTCCAGAAGCTCCCCGGCGAAGTACAGACCTTCCAACTTTTTGGAGGCCATGGTCTTGGGGTCCACCTCGCCCACTTTGACACCGCCGGAGGTGATAATGGCTTCGTTGATGGGCCGGGGGCCGCTGACAGCCACCGTAAAGTTTTTCAGCAGCTCCAGCAGGCGGCGGCGCTCTCCGCGGGTCACATCGTGGGCCTTCCGGTGAGCGGGGATCTCCGAGCGCTCCAGCAGAACGGGGATCATCAGCCGGGGCACCAGGGCTCCCAGGATGTTGTCCATGTCCTTGTTGGCATTGGCGGTCAGCTCCCGCACCAGGCGGGCGTCCAGGGTCTGCTCGTCCAAGGCGGGCTTCATGTCGATGGAACAGGTGTAGCTGTCCTTGTCAAAGTTCCGCATATGGGCGCTGGCCGACAGGACCAGGGGGCCGGAGAGGCCAAAGTGGGTGAACAGCAGTTCGCCCTGCTCCTGGTACTGGACCTTGCCCTTCTTGTTCTTCACCGTCAGGGTCACGTTTTTCAGCGCCAGACCCTGCATCTGGCCGCAGAAGGCGTCCGGTGAGACCAGGGGCACCAGGGAGGGTTTTATTTCCACCACGGTGTGGCCCAGGTCCCCGGCCATTTTGTGACCGTCGCCGGTGGAGCCGGTGGCGGGATAAGACAGACCTCCGGTAGCAAGGATGACTGCTTTACAGTCCAGCGTTCCCTGCTCGGTCTCCACGCCGGTGATGACACCGTTCTCACATACAAGACCGGTTGCCCGGGACTGAAGGACGGGGACCTTCAGGCGGCGCAGCTCAAAAAACAAAGCGTCGATGATGTCGGCAGCCTTGTCGGACTTGGGGAACACCCGGTTGCCCCGCTCCACCTTCAGCTCCACCCCCAGGTCGGTGAAGAAGCGTTCCACATCGGCAGGGGTGGTGCGGCTCATGGCGCTGAAGAGAAACCGGCCGTTCCGGGGAGTGGCGGCCAGCACCTCCTCGGGGGTGCAGTGGTTGGTCACGTTGCATCGGCCCTTGCCGGTGATATACAGCTTACGGCCCACCTTGGGGTTACGCTCCAGCAGCTGGACCTCGGCCCCCTGCCGGGCGGCAGTGATGGCCGCCATCATACCGGCAGCCCCGCCGCCGATGACGATCAAAGTGTTTTCGCTCACTCCTGCACCTTCTCATACACGCCATACTCCTCCCAAATCTGCTCCAGAGTCTGGAAGGTGTGGGCCAAGTCGTCGTTTTTCTTTCGGCTGACGGCCACCAGCAGGGCGTTGACCAGGGACAGCGGCGCCACCAGGGAATCCACGAAGGAGGCCATGTCGCTCCGGGCCTTCAGCGTGTAAGTAGAGATAGGGGCCAGAGGCGACGCCTCGCTGTCGGTGATGGCAATGGTGGTGGCCCCCCGGTCCCGGGCGAAGCTCATGGCGTGGACCGTCCGGCTGGAGTAGCGGGGGAAGCTGACGCCGATGACCACATCCCCCTCCCCCACCCGCAGCAGGCTCTCGAAGACCTCGCTGGCGGTGTTGGCGGACACCTGGATCACATTGTCGAAAATCAGGTTAAAATTGAAGGACATGAAGGTAGCGATGGCGGCGGAGGACCGGACGCCCATGATGTAGATTCGATGGGCGGATACAATGGCGTCCACTGCGTGCTCAAAGCTCTCCCGGTCCAGCTCCTCCAGGGTCAGCCGGATTTTCTCGATGTCCGACTGGAGCACGGTGGACAGCAGATCCTGATCCCCGATGCGGTCATTGGTCACCTCGATGCGCTGGACCGAGGTCAGCCGGTTCCGAATCATCTTTTGCAGGGATTTTTGCATATCGGGGTAGCCCTCATATCCCAGCTCGGCGGCGAAGCGGACCACGGTGGATTCGCTGACCCCCACCTTCTTGCCCAGCTTGCTGGCCGTCATAAAAGCGGCCTTGTCGTAAGACTCCAAAATAAAATTGGCAATACGTTTTTGCCCCTTCGAAAATGTATTCATATTTTCCTGAATTTCAGTCAGGATATCTTGGTTCATCGTTCTCTCAACTCCCAATTTGCTCTCCGCATGGGTGCGGACATATAGATGTATCTTACCTTGTTCCACCAAAAAATGCAAGCGATTTTTGCAAGAGATTCATTTGTCCCTGCAAAAACCGCTTGATAGCGCACCGCAGACATGCAGCGCGTGGATGTCATTTGCCCTCTTCCACCAGAAGCAAAACCTCCTGCTCGGTCAGCTTCCGCCACTGGCCCGGGGCCAGGGCCCGGTCCAGCTCCAGGCCGCCCTCCCGGACGCGTTTGAGCCGCAGCACCGTCAGCCCCGCTTTGGCGCACATTCGGCGGACCTGGCGGTTTTTGCCCTGGTGGATTATGACGGACAGCTGGGAGACTCCGCCGCTGACTCTCCCCTGCCGGACCTTGGCCGGGGCCAGTCGATCTCCGTCCAGCTCCATGGGGGCGGACAGGACGGGCAAAGCCTTCTTTACGTCGCCGGTGACCCAGACCAGATACTCCTTTTCCACCTCATGGCTGGGGTGGAGCAGGCGATAGGTCAGCTCTCCATCGTCGGTCATGAGGAGCAGGCCCTCGGAGTCCATGTCCAGCCTCCCCACCGGCCACACCCGGGCGGGACAGCCGGACACCAGGTCCGCCGCCGTTTTCCGCCCCTTCTCGTCGGACATGGTGGTTACATAACCGCGAGGCTTGTTCAGCATCACATAGGTCCGGTCGCCGCCCATGTTCAGGGGCTTTCCGTCCACTAAAATCTCGTCCCGGTCCGGGTCAGCCTTGTCGCCCAGATGGGCCTTCTCGCCGTTGACGGTGACCCGTCCGTCGGTGATCCACCCCTCCGCCGCCCGCCGGGAAGCCAGCCCGCAGGAGGAGATCAATTTTTGCAGCCGCTCTTCCATGGGGCCACCTTCTCTCTTTTTATTGGTTTTCATTTGCGGACAACTGGTCAATCCGCTCCTTCAAGCTTCCGAAAAAATCCAGCGCTCCGGCTCGATCTCTGGCCACAGACGCCCCCGTTACCAGGGGCACCCGGAGAACCTCCTGACCGTTCAGGCGATATACTGCCTCGCCCACTTGCTGGCCCTGAACCACGGGGGCCTCCAGACTGCTTTCGCGGAAGATCAGCTCTCGGCTGACCGTTTCATCTGCCCCAAGACACAGGGCGGCATCCTCCCCCGCGGCCACGGGACAGCTTGGGACCAGGCTGTCTGTCACAGGCAGGCGGCCCAGCGCCTTCCCCGCTTTCACCAGCGGCTCGGTGTGGTAGTTGGCAAAGCCGTAGTCAAACAGGGCGGCGTGGTCCGACCAGTCGTCGGGGTCGTTGAGGGTGACGCAGATCAGGGTCATGCCGTCCCGCTCCGCCGCCGAGACAAGCGTCCGGCCCGCCTTTTCGGTGAAGCCCGTCTTCATGCCCACACAGCCCTCATACCGCCACAACAGTTTGTTGTGGTTGGTAAAGACACGGGTACCCAGCGTGATGGACTTGGTAGCCACCATCTCGGCCAGGGTCTCGTTTTCCAGGCAGGCGCGGGCCAACAGGGCCATATCGTAGGCGGAAGAGTAGTGGCCTTCGGCGTTCAGGCCGTTGGGGTTGGCAAAGTGACTGTCCGTCATGCCCAACTGGACGGCCTTCTCGTTCATCCGGACCACAAAATCCTCTACCGAGTTTCCGCAGGACCCCGCCACCGCCAGGGCGGCGTCATTGCCCGAACGCAGCAGCATTCCGTATAGCAGTGCCTCCAGGGTGATCTTCTCCCCCGGCCGCAGATAGATGGAGGAGCCCTCCGCCCCCGCCCACTGGGGCTGGACGGTGATCTCCTCCTGAATGTCACGGTACGACTCCAGAGCCACCAAAGCGGTCATCAGCTTGGTGATGCTGGCGATGAGCCGCCGCTCATGGGCGTTGGACTCGTACAAAACCCGCCCGCTGTCGGCGTCCATTAAAATGGCGGAGGAGGCGGAGGTACCCACCGCGGATGCGGCAGGCACCTGGCAAACAAGCAGGGCGGCAGCCAGGACCGCCCCCAGAAAACGCTTCAACATCGGTCACCTCTTAAGCATGAGCATTGACCTTAGTATGAAGCGCGGATCACCGGGATTTGCACGGAAATTTTTGTCGATTTATTCGATGAAATCGGAGTTCGTATCGGCCTGGGCCTTCTTCTCCTGCTGCTTTTCGATGAAGCCGGTGACCTTGTCCACCACCTCGGGGACGGTCTCGATGACCCGGTCCACGGTGGTGGCGGGAGGCGGAGTCACGGGCAGCAGCTTCACGGAGCCGTCCCGGACCACCAGGAAGGCCACAGGCTCCAGCTTTGCGCTGGCGCCGCTGCCGCCGCCGAAGTTACCGCCGGGGGCGGGCTGCTTCTTGGTGGAGAACTCCGAACCGCCGCCGGCCACGCCCAGAGACAGCTTGGACACAGGAATCAGCGTCACGCCGTCCGCCTGGATGGGGGCGCCCACGATGGTGTTGGCGTCGGCCACGGTGCGGAGGCTCTCGATGGTGGTTTGGATCAGGTCACGCAGCGGATTATTTGTTTCCATAAATCAGGCCGCCTTTCTCTGTTGTTTCTTATTGTTCCCGCGGACCGACAAAAAGGCCCGCAGCGCTTTGATACCGGTATAAAGTCCCAGCCCTAGGAGCTGGCCCAGCTTCATAGACAGGGCCGCGGTCCCGTAGAGGGTCATGGACTGAGCGTCGAAGTCCACCCGGGTCCCGGCCCGGCCGTCCTTCACGGGAAGCGTACGAGTCAGGGTCTCCCAGATGGCCGCCAGAGCGGCGTTGGCCTGGCCGTAGGCCATGGCCGCGTCCGCCGGGTCGGGGGCGCCCACCGTCAGCTCCAGGTCCAGCTTGTCCACCCGGAGTTTTTTCGCAAAGCCCCCCAAGGCATCCAGGCCGATGGGCAGGAAGGCCTGGACATAATCCAGCGTGCCCCCCAGCTTCTGGGACGCCGTCTTGGGCTCGGCGGGCTGCTTTTTCTGTTTCGGCTTCTTGGTTTTCTCCTGTTTGGGCGGCTTCTCCTTCTTGGGCTTTTTCTTCCAGGGGAACACCTGGAGCTTGAACGCCCCCAGACGGACCCAGGCCCGGAAGCCCTCCGAGCTGTACTCCGCGCCCCCGCCCAGGCGGACCTGCATCAGCAGAAACAGGATCAGCAGGGCGGCGGCGGTGATATACAGGCCCCTCATGGTGCGTCAGCGGGGTCGTCCCCGTCCTCCTGGGCCTTCAGCCGGGCCACAGCCTCCTCCAGCTCCAGGGTCATCTGATCTCCCTCCTTGGAGGCATCAGGCAGCTCGGGCAGCTCCTCCAAATTGGTCAGACCAAAGGATCGAAGAAAATTTTTGGTGGTGCGGAACAGCATCGGGCGGCCGGGCACCGCCAGGCGGCCCGCCTCCTCGATGAGCTCCCGCTCCAGCAGCAGACCCACGGTGTAGGCGCTGTCCACCCCCCGGACCTGGTCCACATAGGCCCGGGTCACCGGCTGGTAGTACGCAATGACCGCCAGCACCTCCAGGGCGGGCTGGGACAGCTTGGCGGGCTTGCGGCTCTCCAGGGTCTTGCGGATGTGGGGGGCGAATTCCGGCGCGGAGCACAGCTGATAGCTGGCGTCCAGCCGCAGAAGCCGGATGCCCCGGCGCTCATAGCTGTATTTGTCCATCAGCCGCTGGGCCACCGCATCCAGAGTAGGCCGGTCCACCTCCAGTCCCAGGCAAAGCCGCTCCACCGCCACCGGCTCTCCGGAAGCGAACAGCACCCCCTCCAGGGCGGATTCCAACTCTTTCAGTTCCAAGGGTCCGGCCTCCTCTCTGCCCCTCGCCGGGGCGGGCGTTCCTTTCTTGAAAGAAAGGAACCAAAGAACTTTGGCGCAAAACATTCGTTTTGCTTCTTATTTCTTAAATTTAGGTCCCGTTTTGCATGTTCAATCGCTGTCGGCGGTGAACTCCGGTTCCTGTTCTCCTTCTTCTTGGGTGCAGGTAACGGTACAGTCCTCCTCGGTACCAGCCAAGCGCAGCTTTTTCGCCTTGCACAGTTCCAGCACCGCCAGGAAGGTGGCCACCACCTCCGACCGGCTGCGGCTGCCCCGGAACAGGGCCCGGAACCGGGTGACGCCGGACCGAAGCAGACGGCGGACGATCTCTCCCGCCTTGTCAGCGACGGGGTATGGCTCCCGGCCCACGATCCCTTGGAAGGCGGCCATGGGGGGCGGCAGCTTGTTGTCCGTCCGGCCCAGCACCGCCGTCATGGCGCGGAACAAATCGTTTTTATCGTGGACATAGCGGTAGGTCTTGTCGGGCTGGATCGCCTCGGGCACCTTGGCCAGATAGTCCCGGCCATACCGGTACCGGTCGTCCAGAGCGGGGACCACCGCCTTGATCTTTAAATAATTCTCGTTGCGCTGGTGGGCTTCCAGGGTGGCGATGAGCTGCTCCATCTCGCTGAGGGCCTCCTCGTCGTGGATGGACAGCAGCATCCTGGTCTTGATATAGATGAGGTGGGAGGCCATGGTGATGAACTCGCTGGCCACCTCCAGATCAAGCTCCTTTCGCTTGTTCATCCACTGGAGGTATTGGTCCAGAATCAGGGAGATTTGGATGTCCTTGATCTCCATTTTGTTTTTGCTCAACAGGTGCAGGATCAGGTCCAGAGGACCCACGAAGTCCTCCATATTCTCTTCTCTGGCCTTCACCACCCCTTCCAGGTGGTAAATAGGTCCCTCCAAAGGCTCGCCTCCCCGCCGATTTTAGATTTTATATCATGCTATTATACCAGTTTACGGAAGAAAACACAAGGCAGCCGGGACATTCACCGGGGATTTTTCCGTCGGAACCCGAGCAATCGACAAAGCACCCCCGAAGCGCAGGCTCCGGGGGTGCTAAGCTTTTATCCGTCGTTTTTCAGTCCGCCCAGGATGGCTTTCAGCAACTCATCCCGGCCGGTGCCCTTCTCAGCGGAGAAGGGGATGACGATGGCGTCCTCGTCCAACTCCAGGGTTTCGCGGACCCGTTGGAGGTTGGGCTCGATTTCAGACTTTTTCAGCTTATCCAGCTTATTGGCCACCACGATCAGGGGGCAGCCCGTGTCCTTGAACCATTGGGCCATGGTGCAGTCGTCGGCGGTGGGCTTGTGGCGGGAGTCCACGATCATGACGCCCAGGGTCATCAGCTCGGGGTGGGCGAAATAGGACTCCATCAGCTTGCCCCAGCGGTCCCGTTCCCCCTTGGAGACCTTGGCATAGCCGTAGCCGGGCAGGTCCACCAGGTAGAAGGCGTCGTCAATCTTAAAGTAGTTGATGTGGATGGTCTTGCCGGGGGCGGCGCCCACCCGGGCGAAGTTCTTCCGGTTGAGCAGCCGGTTGATGACCGAGGACTTGCCCACGTTGGAGCGGCCGGCGAAGGCCACCTGGGGCAGACCGTCCCGGAGGAAGGCTTTGGGGGCGGCAGCGGACAGAATAAACTCCGCGTTTTGCAGGTTGATGGACATGGTGTTCTCCCCTCTCTTACTGGCGCAGCCGGGGACCGGGCCGCCCCTTGGGGGGCAGAACGGGCTCGTCGGCCTCTGCGGTGCCCTCCAACGGGGCCTTGGAGCTCTTTTCTTCCCCGGACCGAAGGCTCTGGACCAGGGCGTTGGCCAGCACTTGGTCGGCCCGCTCCACCAGGATAAACTGGAGGGCGTTGCGGACAGTCTGGTCGATCTCCTCCAAGTCCTTGCCGTTGTCTGCCGGGATAATGACGGTCTTGATGCCGTTGCGGAAGGCGGCCATGGTCTTTTCCTTCAATCCGCCGATGGGCAGAACTCTGCCCCGTAAAGTAACTTCGCCTGTCATAGCCAGTCCCCGGCGGACCGGGGTTCCGGTGAGGGCGGACACCATGGCGGTGGTGATGGCGATGCCGGCGGAGGGGCCGTCCTTGGGGACCGCCCCCTCGGGGAAGTGGACGTGGATGTCCTTCTCTTTATAAAAATCAGCGGGGATGTTCAGCCGGTCGGCCTGGCTGCGGATAAAGCTGAGGGCTGCGTGGGCCGACTCCTTCATTACGTCGCCCAGATTGCCGGTGAGTTCCACCTTGCCGGAGCCGGGGACCACGTTGACCTCCACCTCCAGCAGCTCGCCGCCCACGGAGGTCCAGGCCAGGCCGTTGACCACGCCCACGCGCTCCTCCAGAGCCTGGCGCTCCGGGTAGTACCGGGGGACGCCCAGGTACTCCGGAAGGTCTTTCTCTGTAATGCGGATCACCTTGTCATCACCTGCCACCACTTTCATAGCGGTCTTGCGGCAGATTGCGGCCAGCTTGCGCTCCAGCACGCGGACGCCGGACTCCCGGGTGTAGGCGGCGATGATCTCCCGGATGGCCCCGTCGGAGATTTTCAGCTGTTGGCGGGTCAGTCCGTGGCGTTTCAGCTCCTTGGGCAGCAGGTGGTTCTTGGCGATGCGCAGCTTCTCCTCGTCAGTGTAGCTGCCCAGCTCAATGACCTCCATCCGGTCCAGCAGAGGCCGGGGGATGGTGTCCAAGGTGTTGGCGGTGGTGACAAAGAGGACCTCGGACAGATCAAAGGGCACCTCCAGGAAGTTGTCCCGGAAGGTGGAATTCTGCTCCCCGTCCAGCACCTCCAGCAGGGCCGAAGCCGGGTCGCCCCGGTGGTCGCTGCCCATCTTGTCGATCTCGTCCAGGAGGATCAGGGGGTTACAGCTGCCCGCCTGACTGATGGCGTTGATGATCCGACCGGGCATGGAGCCCACATAGGTCTTGCGGTGGCCCCGGATTTCGGCCTCGTCACTGACGCCGCCCAGGGAGACCCGAGCCAGCTTCCGGTTCATAGCCCGGGCCATGGACATACCAATGGAGGTTTTGCCCACACCGGGAGGGCCGACCAAGCAGAGCACCTGCCCCTTCAGATTGGGAGCCAGCTGCTTGACCGCCACGAATTCCAGAATGCGCTCCTTCACCTTGTCCAGACCGTAGTGGTCGTGGTCCAGAGCCTTCTTGACGGCGGAGACGCTGACCTTCTCCTTAGTGGTCTTGCCCCAGGGCAGCTCCAGACAGACGTCCAGATAGCTGCGCAGGACAGTGGCCTCGGAGGAACCGAAGGGCTGCTTGGTCAGCCGGTTCAACTCCTTGTTCAGCTTTTCCCGGACCGGGTCGGGCAGGTCGGCGTCGGCGATCTTTTTGCGGTACTCCTCAAACTCGTCGCCGCCGTCCCCCTCCCCCAGTTCGCTCTGGATGGCCTTCACCTGCTCCCGCAGGTAGTAATCCCGCTGCTGGCCGGCCATCTGCTCCTTGGCCTTGGTCTGGATTTCCTGATCCAGAGCCAGAATCTCCACCTCACGCTCCAACAGCTTGTGAAGCTTCTCTAAACGGCGGACGGGGCGCAGTTCCTCCAGAATATCCTGCTTATCCCGGTTGCGCATGGGAATATTCTGGGCGATATAGTCGGCGATATAGCCCGGGTCCTCGCTGGCCAACAGGTGGATCAGCAGGTCGGGAGAGACCTTGGGGGCCAGTTCGGCATACTGCTGGAACAGCTCATAAGTGGAGCGCATCAGAGCCTCGGTTTTAGCGGTGACTCGGACGGGCTCGGCGGCGGGAATCTCCTGGACCTCCGCCTCCAAATGGGGCTCGGTCCGCATCAGGCGGAGCATCCGGCCCCGGGTCTGGCCCTCCACCATGACCCGCACGTTGTCCCCAGGCATCCGGAGAATCTGGCGGATATTGGAGATGGTGCCCACGGTGTACAGGTCCTTCTCCCCGGGCTCCTCTACGGAGATGTCCTTCTGGCCGGTCAGGAAAACGGGACTGCCCGCCTTCATGGCCTCCTCCAGGGCCTTGATGGAGATGTCCCTGGCCACTTCAAAGTGGATCAGGACGCTGGGAAAAATGGTCAGGCCCCGCAGAGCGATGGCCGGCATTGTGGTAACATTGGAAAGGTCCCACTCTTGACTCATTTGGATTCACTTCCTCTCAGGGGAATTTATGGCGAGACGCCCCGGGGCCCGCTGTTCGGGGGCACCGCGGGGCGTCCGTAGTTCTTGATTGGCTCAGCCCACATTGGAGCCGGGGATGCCCCCGCGCTCACTGTGCAGAGCGGCCTTGCCCAGCTTGGGGCGCTGATTGCGCTCGGGGTCCCGAAGAATTTCGGGCTCAGATTCGCCTCTGACGCAGCCGGCGTTCACCGACACCTTGACGATGGTGGGGTCGGAGGGCACGTCGTACATCAGCTTGGTCATGACCTCCTCCAGTACGGCGCGCAGACCGCGGGCCCCGATGCCCCGCTCCACCGCCCGGTCGGCCACCGCCTCCAGAGCGTCCCGGGTGAAGTCCAGCTCCACTTCGTCGTACTCCAGAAGGCGCTTGTACTGCTTGACCAGAGCGTTCTTGGGCTCAGTGAGGATCTGGACCATCTGGTCCCGGTCCAAGGACTCCAAAGTGGTGATGACGGGCAGACGGCCCACCAGCTCGGGGATGATGCCGAACTTCAGCAGGTCCTGGGGCTGGATCTCGGCCATGAGCTGGCCCACGTTCCGGTCCTTCTTGCTCTGGACCGCCGCGCCGAAGCCCATGGACCGCTTGTCCAGACGGTTCTCAATAATCTTGTCGATGCCGTCGAAGGCGCCGCCGCAGATGAACAGGATGTTCTTGGTATCGATCTGGATGAACTCCTGGTGGGGGTGCTTCCGGCCGCCCTGAGGGGGTACGTTGGCCACGGTGCCCTCCAGGATCTTCAGCAGAGCCTGCTGGACGCCCTCGCCGGATACGTCTCGGGTGATGGAGGTATTCTCGCTCTTCCGGGCGATCTTGTCCATCTCGTCGATATAGATGATGCCCCGCTCGGCCAGCTCGATGTCGTAGTCGGCGGCCTGGACCAGGCGCAGGAGGATGTTCTCCACGTCGTCGCCCACGTAACCCGCCTCGGTGAGAGTGGTGGCGTCGGCGATGGCGAAAGGCACCTTCAGCACCCGGGCCAGGGTTTGGGCGAAGAGGGTCTTGCCGCAGCCGGTGGGGCCCATGAGCAGGATGTTGCTCTTCTGGAGCTCCACATCGTCGGCGCCCCCGAAGTAGATGCGCTTATAGTGGTTATAGACGGCCACGGACAGGGCCACCTTGGCCTGCTCCTGGCCGATGATATACTGATCCAAAACGGCGTGAATCTCCTTGGGGGTGGGGATCACGTCGGGGACGTCATAGCTGACGTCGCTGTCCTCGGGCTCATAGCCGTCCAGGATACCGTTGCACAGCTGCACACACTCATTGCAGATATACACGTTGGGGCCGGCGATGAGCCGGTTGACCTGGTCCTGGTGCTTGCCGCAGAAGGAACAGCGGATATTTTTCTCGTCATTTCGAGCCATTGATGCACCTCATAACCTTGCATTGGAAAATAGACACAGGCCGGAGGAGGGCTCCCCTCCCCCCGCCTTGGGATCAAACTCAGCGGTGGTCGATGACCTTATCGATAAGGCCGTACTCCATGGCCTCCTGAGCGGTCATAAAGTTGTCCCGCTCGCAGTCGGCGGTGACGACCTCGATGGGCTTACCGGTATTCTCGGACAGAATCCGGTTCATCCGGGTCTTGACCACCTCCAGCCGCTTCAGGTGGATGGCCATATCGGTAATCTGGCCCTGGGTGCCGGCGGAGGGCTGGTGGATCATGATTTCGGCGTTGGGCAGAGTCAGACGCTTGCCCTTGGCGCCGGAGGACAGCAGGAAGGCCCCCATGGAGGCGGCCAGACCCACGCAAATGGTGGACACATCGCACTTGATATACTGCATGGTGTCGTAGATGGCCATGCCCGCGGTGACGGAGCCGCCGGGGCTGTTGATGTAGAACTGAATGTCCTTGTCGGGGTCCTGGGCCTCCAGGTACAGCAGCTGGGCCACGATGAGGGAGGCGGTGGTGTCGTTGACCTCCTCAGACAGCATGATGATACGGTCATTGAGCAGGCGGGAGAAGATGTCATAGGACCGCTCGCCCCGGTTGGTCTGCTCTACTACATAAGGAACTAAACTCATAAAAAACCTCCATGCGCCTGCGCGCGGCGGAATCACTCCGACCGTACGCCTCTTTCCGGCGGTGATGATATCAAATTATACCCAGCCCGCCGGAAAATGATTCCTTCTTATATGGACACGCCCGGGGCGGCTTTGCCGCCCCGGGCCGCAACAGACCATTTTTACTCGGCCTGAGTCTCCTCGGACTTCTCCTCGGTCTCCTCCGCCTTCTTGGCGGTCTTCTTGGCGGCGGCCTTCTTCTTGGCCTTGCCCACCTTGGCCTCAGCGACAACCAGCTCGCTGGCCTTCTTCAGGCGCAGGTCGCGCTTCAGGTCCTCGGCGGGGACGGCGGCCTTCACCTGCTCGGCCTCCAGCTTGTACTGCTCGGCCAGGCGGTTGATCTCAGCCTCGTACTCCTCGTCGGAAATTTCAATGTTCTCGGCGTCAGCCACGGCGGACATGGCCAGCTCCATCTGGACCTGACGCAGAGCGGTGGGCTTGGCGGAGCCGCGCATCATGGGCATGGTCATGCCCATCATCTTCAGGTAGTCATCCATGGAGATGCCCTGGCCCTGGAGACGCATGGCGTAGTCGTCCATCAGGCGGTCCAGCTGAACCTCGACCATGCCGTCGGGGATCTCGCACTCCATGTTCTCCACCAGCTGCTCCATGACGGCGTTCTCAAAGTCGTTCTGGGCCTCGGCAGTGCGGCGGGCGGTCAGCTTGTCGGCCAGATCCTTGCGGAAGGCCTCCAGGGTCTCAAACTCGGACACATCCTTGGCGAACTCGTCGTCCACCTCGGGGGCCTGGGTCTCCTTGATCTCAACGGCCTTCACGTGGAAGACGACGGCCTTGCCAGCCAGCTCGGGGACATAGTCCTCGGGGAAGGTGATGTCGATGTCCTTCTCCTCACCAGCCTTCATGCCGATGACCTGCTCCTCGAAGCCGGGGACGAAGGAACCGGAGCCCAGCTTCAGCTCGTAGTTCTCGCCCTTGCCGCCCTCGAAGGGAGTGCCGTTGTCAAAGCCCTCAAAGTCAATGACGGCGGTGTCGCCCTTCTTGGCCTTGCGCTTGACGCTGACCAGACGGGAAGCCCGGTCGATGAAGGGCTTCATCTCGGCGTCGATATCCTTCTCGGTAATCTTGACCTCGTCCTTGGGAGCGGTCAGGCCCTTATAGGCGCCCAGCTTCACCTCGGGACGGACGGAAACCAGAGCCTTGAAGGTAAAGCCCTCGGCGCCGGCCTCCACGACCTCCATCTTGGGGTAGCCCACGTCGTCCAGGTTCTGCTCCTTGACGGCCTCTTCGTAAGCGCCGGGGTAAACGGCGTTGATGGCGTCTTCGTAGAACACACCGGCGCCGTACATGCCCTCAATGATCTTGCGGGGGGCCTTGCCCTTCCGGAAGCCGGGGACGTTGATGCGGCTGCGGTTCTTCAGATAAGCCTGCTGGACAGCGGCCTCAAACTGCTCGGCGTCGACCTGAATGGTCAGTTCGACGGTGCTCTTTTCTTTCTTCTCAACACTGGTGACCTTCATATGTTAATTTCCTCCTGTCGGCGCGTCCGTGCTCCGACAATTCGCGGTAACAACAAGCGCCTTTTTACTTTCGCCACGATATTCTAACAGATAACGTGCCGTTTGACCAGACTCTTTTTCAGATTTTCTGTAAATTTTTCCGGAATTTCAGAAATTTTTTCTTTAATCCAGGATTTTCTTCGGGCGGAACCCCAGATAGTCCGCCGCGACCAGCTGATAATCCACGCTTTCCCGCAGCCCCTGGACCGCCAGACGGTGGCTGCCGCCGTGGAGGTGGCCATAGTAACAATGAGTGACCCCGTACCGCTCCAGCAGGTCAATGATCTCCTGACAGCGATAGCCCTGGTACAGGGGCGGGTAGTGGAGAAAGCAGAGCTTCTCTCTCTCCCCCGCCGCCTTCAGGGAGGCTTCCAGCCGGATCAGCTCCCGGTTGAAGATCTTGGCGCTGTGCTCTCCCCGGTCCTCCTCGTAGAACCAGCCCCGGGTGCCGCACAGGGCCACATCGCCGTAAAAGTGGCAGTTGTTGTGCAGGATCTCAAAGGTGGAAAAACCGTTCTCCGCGAAGAACTGGGTCATCTTGGAGGCGGTGGTCCACCAATAGTCGTGGTTGCCCTTGAGCAGCAGCTTTTTTTGTCCGGGGAGGGCGTTCAGAAAGGCGAAGTCCTCCCGGGCCTCGGGCAGGCTCATGCCCCAGGACAGGTCGCCGCACAGCACCACGGTGTCCTCCGGTCCGACCTCTTCAAAGCCCTGGCGCAGCTTGTCCACATAGCCGGTCCAGCCTCCTCCGAACACGTCCATGGGCTTGTTGCTGCTCAGGGACAGGTGGGTATCGCCAATGGTGTACAGGGCCATAGGCTCACTCCAGCATGGACAGCACCGCGTCCACCATGTGGTCCTTCTCCACGGTCCGGTTGAAGCGGACGGTCTTGTTCCGCAGGCCGGCCAGAGGGGCGGGGGCAGGACGGCCGGTCTTCTCGGTCAGCTGGTCCAGAGCATCCAAGCCATCGGCCACCTCGGTAACGCCCAGGGCGCCCAGTACGCTGCCGCAGAACTTGAAGGGGCTGGCGGTGGACACCACGATACAGGGGGTCTCGTCCCCCGTCTCCTTCCGGTACTGCTCCAGCGCGGAGAAGGCCACGGCAGTGTGTGGGTCGATGAGATAGTCGTGGTCCTTGTAGATCTCGCCGATGACCCGCTGGGTCTCCTGATCGTCGCAGCAGTAGCCCCAGAACAGCTTTTGCAGCTTCTCCCGGACCTTGTCCCGGACCTCGTACCGGCCGGTGGCGTTCAGCTCGGCCATGTAGCCCTTCACCTCGTCCACGTCCTGGGTCAGAGACAGCAGCAGCCGCTCCAGGTTGGAAGAGATCAGGATGTCCATGGAGGGGGACATGGTGTTATAGAAGGTGCGGTTCCGGTCGTAGATGCCGGTGCGGATGAAGTCGGTGAGGACGTTGTTGCGGTTGGAGGCGCAGATCAGTCGGTTGATGGGCACCCCCATCTCCCGGGCGTAGTAGGCAGCCAGAATATTGCCAAAGTTGCCGGTAGGCACGCAGACGTTGACGGACTGGCCGGGCTGGAGCTTCTCGTCCCGGAGCAGATCGCAGTAGGCGGAGACGTAGTAGACGATCTGAGGCAGGACCCGGCCCCAGTTGATGGAGTTAGCCGAGGAGAAGAAGAACCCCCGGCTCGCCAGCTCCTGGCGCAGCTTCTCGTCGGAGAACAGCTTCTTCACGCCGGTCTGGGCGTCGTCGAAGTTGCCGTATACCGAGGTGACGCCCACGTTGCCGCCCTCCTGGGTGACCATCTGGAGCTCCTGGACCTGGGACACGCCGTCCTTGGGGTAGAACACCAGAATGCGGGTCCGGTCCACATCCTTGAAGCCCTCCAGGGCGCCTTTGCCGGTGTCGCCGGAGGTAGCCACCAGGATGCAGGCGGTCTTCTCCTCCTCGGTCTTCACCAGAGAGGCGGACAGCAGGTGGGGCAGCATCTGGAGCGCCATGTCCTTGAAGGCGCAGGTGGGGCCGTGCCACAGCTCCAGACAATGGGTGGTCTCGTCCAGGGTGTGGACGGGGGCAACGGCGGGGGTGTCGAACTTCTGGGGGCCATAGGCCGCGGCTGCGAAATCGGTCAGCTCCTTGACGGAGAACTCCTCCAAAAAGTGCTTCATAATGTACACCGCCCGGTGCTGGTAGGGCATGACCTTCAGCTCTTCTATGGCCTTACCGGACAGCTTGGGGATGTAGCAGGGGGTCAGCAGGCCTCCGTCGGACGCCAAACCCTGAGTGATGGCCTGAGAGGCGGAAAAGTTGCTCTCAGAATTTCTTGTGCTGATGTATTGCATGCAAATCATTCCCATCTGTGATTTAAACTGAATGGGGCGCGTCCCGACGGGCCGCGTCCTGTCGCTATAAATTTATATTATGCCAGCTTCTCTCCTTCAGGTCAACCCTTCGGGGCAGGTTTCCGGGAAAAAGGGCCAAATGGCGATGCTCTTAAAAGGCGTTCTCCAAGTGGCGGACATCAGGCCGCTTTGTGTCCATCCCCTGTGGGGCGTAGATTTCCACCACGTCGAACCGGGGCTGGAGGGACATCTCGTTCTGGGTCAGGTACAGCTGGGCGGTGGTACGCAGCTTCTCCTGCTTGCGTCGGTCCACAAACGCCCCGGCTTGGCCGAAGGCGTCGCTTTTACGGAGCTTGACCTCCACAAAGCACAGATACATCCGGTCGGCGGCAATGAGGTCGATCTCCCCAAATCGGCACCGCCAGTTGGCGGCCAGGATGGAGTAACCCTTTTTCCGCAGATAGTCCGCCGCCAGCCCCTCGCCCCAGCGGCCCAGCAGTCTGCTCGCCTGGCCGCTCATAAGTTTTTCAAAAAGGTCCGGCGGTGGATGGGACTGGGACCGTAAGCACGGAGCATCTCGTAGTGGAGCTTGGTACCGTAGCCCTTGTGCTTTTCAAAGCAGTACTGGGGGTACTCCTTGGCCATGTCCAGCATGTAATGGTCACGGCTCACCTTGGCCAGAATGGAGGCGGCGGCAATGGAGGCTGACAGGCTGTCTCCCTTTACAAGGCAGCGGTGGGGCGCGGTGATGGCCGCCGTCCTCCCCTTGTCCCGGTTGCCGTCGATGAGGGTGAAGTCCGGAGTCTGGGCCAGGCCGTCGATGGCCAGCTGCATGGCCTTCATGCGGGCGCTGAGAATGTCGGTCTTGTCGATCTCTTCCGCGTCCACAAAGGCCACCGACCAGGCTATGGCCTTCTCCCGGATGACGGGAAACAGGGCCTCTCGCTTTTTCTCAGTCAGTTTCTTGGAGTCGTTGAGGCCGGGGATGTCCAGGCCCATGGGCAGGATAACGGCGGCGGCATACACCGGCCCCGCCAGGGGGCCCGCCCCCGCCTCGTCACAGCCGCAGACCAGGTCGTGGCCAGCAGCCAGCGCTTCTTGCTCGTACTGCCAAAGGTCCATGTAGATTCCTCCCTTCTTTCCGAAACAATTTAGTCCTTCCGCTTAGACATCCAAAGGCAGAGCAGCCAGTTCAGCAGGCAAAAGGTCAATGCCAAACCCTGTCCCAGTTTCGGCATAACACGGAGCGGTTCACAGTCGGTGATGGGTAGCAGTGCCGCTACGGGTGAAATACACAGGATCAGCACTCCTCCAACTTCCAAATTCTGAAACAATCCTATAATCCCCAACAGACAGATCACCCCGGCGGCTAGCCAGTAGCGGCCCGCTATTTTGGCTGCATACCGCTCCTTTAGAACCATCATCAGCGCATTTGCCGCCAGGACGGCCAGCAGATAGGCGGCAGTCAGAATGCAGCCCATCCAGTCATAGCTGTGCCCATACCCTTTGTCGATGCTGCTGACTGCATTATAGACACTGGATCCGGCGTGAAAGATGCCCCACAGGACGACGCTCCACAGATAGGCACCTTCAAAATGCTCTCTGTGTGGGTTCTTCTCTTCATCCATACATTTATTTCCCCCTTCCAGCCGCCTCCGGCGTCTCTAGGGTAAACCGGCCCAGCTTGCCAGCCCGATACTCGTCCAGCAGGACCCGGGCCATGCGCTCGGTGTCGAACTCGCCGCCGGAGATGCGCATGCCCCGCTTCTGGGCCCCGGCCTCCAGCAGGCGG
>Ga0129308_1000446_pt1 | contig 61685 bp, 61 predicted proteins | sample L827metagenome_FD_94440 | JGI IMG/M metagenome (GOLD analysis project Ga0129308, IMG submission 94440) | Ring-tailed lemur group fecal microbial communities from Wisconsin, USA - L827 metagenome | ecosystem: Host-associated > Mammals > Digestive system > Large intestine > Fecal | place: USA...
ACAACCGATGGAACGCCGGATGCGGTGAAAGTCGCACGTCCGGTGTGAAGTGGGGGAAAATCTGGCGATAACTTCAAAGGATTACCTATCACTATAAGCGGAAAAGCTCTACTACACCGCACTTATCGGCTATATCTGGTATGAAGCACCCGACGAGGAAAAGAACTTCACGACGCTGCTTGAAATGATAAATGCGTCGGAAGCCCGCGAGGACGACGAGGATTTCCAGAACCCGGTTGACCTCATGTTTGAACGTCTGGAAGAAAAAGACCCGGAACACTTTGCCGTGAAGCAGTACAAGAAGTACAAACTTGCGGCGGGCAAGACCGCGAAAAGCATACTTATTTCCTGCGGCGCGAGGTTAGCCCCCTTTGACATACGGGAGCTTAGGGAACTCATGGAAACCGACGAAATGGAGCTTGACACCATAGGCGACAGAAAAACCGTTTTGTTTGTCATTATCTCCGACACCGACGACACCTTTAACTTTGTTGTGTCAATCCTCTACACACAGCTTTTCAATCTGCTTTGTGATAAGGCTGATGATGTGTACGGAGGGCGGCTGCCCGTCCATGTGCGCTGCCTGTTAGATGAATTTGCGAATATCGGTCAAATCCCAAAGTTTGAAAAGCTCATAGCCACAATCCGAAGCCGTGAAATATCGGCTTCTATTATTTTGCAATCGCAGAGCCAGCTTAAAGCAATCTACAAGGACAACGCCGATACCATAGTCGGCAACTGCGACACGACGCTTTTCTTGGGCGGCAAAGAGAAAACGACGCTCAAAGAAATGTCGGAAATCTTAGGCAAAGAAACCATAGACAGCTTCAACACGTCGGAAACCCGCGGGCGGGAGCTTTCTCATGGGCTGAACTATCAGAAGTTGGGGAAAGAGCTTATGACGCAGGACGAAATCGCGGTCATGGACGGGGGCAAATGTATTCTGCAAGTGCGCGGAGTGCGCCCGTTCTTTTCAGACAAATTCGACATCACGAAGCACCCGAAATACAAGTACCTGTCCGACGCAGACAAGAAAAATGCGTTTGACATGGAAAAGCACCTGCGCCGCCGCCCCGCTATCGTAAAGCCCGACGAAGTTTTTGACTATTACGAAATCGACGTGTCCGAGGACGCAGAGCCTTAAAGGAGGTGGTAATCTTAAAAACCGTAAACACCGGCTACATGGTACGCGCCCCTACTTGGAGCGCGGCAGCAAGCCGCAGACCGAGTTTCCCCTTACAACTGAATACCGCCGCGCCGCAGAAATTGAAGCCGCGCGGGGACATGAGCCGCCGAAACTGACAGGCGGCTTTTTCCATACCCAAAATCAAACTATCAAAATTTTTATCGCCGCACAGCGGCAGAAAGTGAGGAAATTATATGGCATTTTTCAACAGCGCAGTAAACGTATTGCAGACCCTTGTTATCGCTCTTGGAGCAGGCTTAGGCATTTGGGGCGTTATCAATCTTCTGGAGGGATATGGTAACGACAATCCGGGCGCAAAAAGCCAGGGCATGAAACAGCTTATGGCGGGCGGCGGCGTTGCCCTTATCGGCATGACCCTTGTACCGCTGCTTTCCGGGCTGTTCGGTTAAGCCGCGCGGGAGTAGCCTATGCAGAGCATACTTGACGCGATTAACGAATGGATAAAGGAAATCCTTATCGGAGCCATTAACGGGAATCTGTCAACTATGTTCGGGGACGTAAACGAGAAAGTCGGCACTATCGCCGCAGAGGTAGGGCAAACCCCGCAAGGGTGGAACGCAAGCATATTTTCCATGATACGGACGTTATCGGAAAATGTGATTGTGCCGATTGCGGGGCTTGTCATTACCTACGTCCTATGCGTGGAGCTTATCAGCATGGTAACGGAAAAGAACAATATGCACGATATTGACACGTTCATGTTTTTTAAGTGGTTTTTCAAGGCGTGGGTAGCTGTCTATTTGGTTACGCATACCTTTGACATCACAATGGCGGTGTTCGATATGGCGCAGCACGTCGTTTCCGGCGCGTCGGGGGTAATCGGCGGCAGCACAAATATTGATGTTGCCGCCGCCCTTGGCTCCATGCAGGATGGGCTTGAATCAATGGAAATCCCCGAACTACTCTTACTTGTCATGGAAACAAGCCTTGTGAGCTTGTGCATGAAAATCATGTCCGTACTGATAACCGTAATCCTCTATGGCAGAATGATAGAGATATACCTTTACTGTTCGGTATCGCCTATCCCGTTTGCAACTATGACTAACCGGGAGTGGGGGCAGATAGGAAACAACTACCTAAAAGCCCTGTTCGCTATCGGTTTTCAAGGCTTTTTGATTATGGTATGCGTCGGCATTTACGCGGTTTTGGTAAACAGCATGATAATAGCGGACAATCTGCACAGCGCGATTTTTTCCCTTGCAGCCTATACCGTTATCCTCTGTTTTTCCCTGTTCAAATCCGGCGCACTGGCAAAATCCATTTTCAACGCACATTAAAACGCGGGCATATCCCGCAGAAAGGAGGTTTACGCTTGGCGTATGTACCCGTACCGAAAGACTTATCCAAAGTCAAAACGAAAGTCGCTTTGAACCTTACGAAGCGGCAAATCATTTGTTTTGCGGCGGCTCTTATCTTAGGGCTTCCGCTTTTCTTTCTGCTCAAGGACAGCGCAGGCACAAGCCTTGCGTCAATGGTAATGATTGCGGTCATGCTTCCCTGTTTCCTTATTGCCATGTATGAGAAACACGGGCAGCCCCTTGAAGTGGTGGTTAAAAACATCATTCAGACGAAATTCATTGCCCCCAAAGAGCGACCCTATCAAACTGAAAATCTTTATGCTGTCTTAGAACGACAGCGAAAACTTGAAAAGGAGGTATCAGCGATTGCAAAAGGCAAAAGCAAACACAGCGGGAAAACGCCCCGCCGGGGCTAAACCCCACAAGCTCTCCCGCGCCGAGAAAAAGCAGATAGCCGAGGTTATAAGGCAGGCAAAGGGCGACGGGAAAGCCCACACCGCACAGCAGACAATCCCCTACCTTACCATGTACCCGGACGGGATTTGCCGCGTGTCGGAAAAGAAATACTCAAAATCCGTCGCCTTTGAAGATATAAACTATCAGCTTGCACAGCCGGACGACAAGACCGCTATCTTTGAAAACTGGTGCGATTTTCTCAACTATTTTGACGCTTCCGTGTCGGTGCAGCTCTCTTTCATCAATCAGGGGACGCAGCGCGGCGAAGCGGAAAAAGCTATCAATATCCCGGCACAGGACGACGCTTTTAATTCTATCCGTACCGAGTACGGGGATATGCTGAAAAATCAGCTTAGTAAAGGCAACAACGGGCTTGTGAAGCACAAGTACATCACGTTTTCCATTGAAGCCGACAATCTGGCGGCAGCAAAATCCCGCCTTGCCCGTATCGAAACCGACGTACTCAACAACTTCAAAGTGCTTGGCGCGGCGGCGCGTCCTATGACGGGCTATGAACGCCTAAAGGTGCTGCATGGCGTATTCCACCCGGAGGGCGAGCCTTTCCACTTTGATTTTTCATGGCTTGCCCCGTCCGGGCTTTCCACAAAGGACTTTATCGCCCCGTCATCGTTCCGTTTTGGCGAGGGGCGCACATTCCGCATGGGGCGTAAAATCGGCGCGGTTAGCTTCCTTGAAATCCTTGCGCCGGAACTGAACGACCGTATGCTTGCCGACATTCTGGACTTGGAAACGGGCGTAATCGTCAATCTTCATATCCGCAGTATCGACCAGACCGAAGCGATTAAGACAATCAAGCGCAAAATCACTGACCTTGACAAAATGAAGATTGAGGAACAGAAAAAAGCGGTACGCAGCGGCTACGACATGGATATAATCCCGTCCGACCTTGCCACTTTCGGCAGCGAAGCAAAAAATCTCTTACAGGATTTGCAGAGCAGAAACGAGCGTATGTTTCTTCTCGCGTTCCTTGTGGTAAACATGGCGGACACGAAGCGGAAACTGGAAAATGACGTGTTCGCGGCGGCGGGTATCGCACAGAAATATAATTGTGCGCTGACCCGCCTTGACTACCAACAGGAAGCGGGGCTGATGTCCTCTATCCCGCTTGGGGAAAACCTTATCCCGATACAGCGGGGGCTTACGACGAGTAGCACCGCGATTTTCATTCCCTTTATCACACAGGAGCTTTTTCAGACGGGCGCAGCCCTTTACTATGGCTTAAATGCCCTGTCTAACAACATGATTCTCTGCGACAGGAAGCAGCTTAAAAACCCGAATGGGCTTATCTTGGGAACGCCGGGAAGCGGAAAATCCTTTGCCGCGAAACGGGAAATGACAAATGCGTTTCTCATTACGGACGACGACATTATCATCTGCGACCCCGAAGCAGAGTATTTTTCCCTTGTGCAGCGGTTGAACGGTCAAGTTATCCGCTTGTCGCCTACGGGCAAGGGCATTGACGGAAAGCCCCAGTACGTCAACCCTATGGATATAAACCTCAATTACAGCGAGGACGACAGCCCCCTTGCCTTAAAATCGGACTTCATTCTTTCCCTCTGCGAGTTAGTAATCGGCGGCAAGGAGGGCTTGCAGCCCGTCGATAAGACCGTCATTGACCGCGCTGTACGAAACGTGTACCGCCCGTTCCTTGCAGACCCCGACCCGTCGAAAATGCCGATTTTGGGCGACCTTTACGACGAACTTTTGAAGCAGCCGGAGCCGGAAGCGGCGCGGATCGCGTCGGCGTTGGAGCTTTATGTATCTGGAAGCCTTAACGTGTTCAATCACAGAACGAATGTGGAACTGAATAACCGCCTTGTCTGCTTTGACATCAAGCAGCTTGGGAAGCAGCTCAAAAAGTTAGGTATGCTGATTGTTCAAGACCAGGTGTGGAACCGTGTTACCGTCAACCGCGCCGAGAAGAAAGCGACCCGCTACTACATGGACGAATTTCATCTGCTACTCAAAGAGGAACAGACCGCCGCTTACAGCGTGGAGATTTGGAAGCGTTTCAGAAAATGGGGCGGCATACCCACAGCAATCACGCAGAACGTCAAAGATTTGCTTGCTTCCCGTGAAGTGGAAAATATCTTTGAAAACTCCGATTTTGTCCTCATGCTCAATCAGGCGGCGGGCGACCGGGCTATCCTTGCGAAGCAGCTTAACATTTCCCCGCAGCAGATGAAATATGTAACCCACACCGAAGCGGGCGAGGGGCTTATCTTCTACGGGAACGTGGTGCTGCCCTTTGTAGACCGCTTCCCGAAGGACACCGAGCTTTACCGCGTTATGACGACGAAGCCGGAGGAAGTGGGCGAAGCATGAGCAGCGTATTAAAGACGGACATTATCATCAACCGCGACGCGCTCTATGCGCTGCGGGAGCTTCCGGGCGAAAGCGTGAATTGCTGCGTCACAAGCCCGCCCTACTATGCACTTAGGGATTATGGGCTTACTATGCAGATAGGGCGCGAGGACACGCCGGAGCAGTACATTGAAAGGCTTATTGAAGTATTCCATGAGCTAAAGCGCGTCTTGCGCTCTGACGGTACACTCTGGCTGAATATCGCGGACACCTATTGCGGCACCAGGAGCAAAGGAAACCGCACAGACCCGAAGAACCCGAAAGGGAGAAACGGACAGCAGATTGCAAAGAATAACCGCGTTTCTGGCTGCAAGCAGAAGGATTTAATCGGTATTCCGTGGCTGCTTGCCTTTGCCCTGCGCGCCGACGGGTGGTATTTGCGGAGCGACATTATCTGGCACAAGGAAAACCCTATGCCGGAAAGCTGCAAAGACCGCCCGACCCGCTGCTATGAACATATTTTCCTACTGACAAAAGCAAAGCAGTATTACTATGACGCTGCCGCCATAGCCGAGCCGATAGCGGCGGGGACAGCGGCGCGTTACCGCCGGGGGCGGGGCGAGGGACACAAGTATGCGGAGGGCATACCCGGACAGGGAAAGGTACAGGGCATTAACCGGGCGCGGAGCGGCGGCTATTATGACGACGCGCTCATGCCGACCATGCGGAACAAGCGCGACGTGTGGCACATCAACACCGTACCCTATAAGGGCGGGCATTTCGCCGCCTATCCCCCGAAGTTAGCCGAAACGTGCATACTGGCGGGCTGTCCGAAAGGCGGCGTTGTCATAGACCCGTTTCTTGGGAGCGGCACCACAGCGGCGGTTGCAAAGAGCCTTGACCGCCACTATATCGGCATTGAGATTAACAGCGAGTATTGCGCCCTTGCGGGGGCGCGGATTGGAGGTGTGAAACCATAAGACAGTATAAGCCGCGTGATAAAATCACGCAGAAAATGACCCGCGACGGGCTTATCGAGGTAAACGAAACCAAAGAAACCGAACAGCGCATAAGCCGCCGCGAACAGGACGCGGATTTTTCCCGACCACAGGAACAGCCCACAGGACGGAAAAAGCAGCGCATGAAGCCGCCGGAGCAGACCGCAGCCGCCCAAACGCCGGAACGGACAGAACCGGTACAGGAAGCCACCCCACAGGCGGCACAGGACGCGGCGCAGCTTCAAGGCGTACCCTCTGCCGCTTCCCCGCTTCCGTCTGCGCCGGAGCTTCCCCACAGACAGGACACGGGAGCCGCCGAGCGCGTCATGGAGCATATCGACGCGGCGCACACCCGCAAAGCGTCAAAAAAAGCCACACAGCGGGCGCAGCGCGAAGCTGCCGCGAAAGAGAAATCTTCCCGTCTGCAATTCACTGATGAAGAACTGGCAACGCCGGAGCTTGAAAAATATGTGAAAAAATCCAACGAAGCCGCCGACCGTCTGGACGCGGCAAGGGCAGCTATCCCGAAAGAAAAGAAACTGATTAGGGAGCGCACCTTTGACGAAGCCACAGGCAAGGGCAAGAACCGTCTGCACTTTGAGGAACGGGAAAAGCCGCCCGGTTTTAAGGAGAAGCATAACCCCCTATCCCGCCCCGCACAGGAAGCGGGAGTTTTCGTCCATAACAAAATCCATTCCGTCGAGAAAGACAATTCCGGAGTGGAGGGGGCGCACAAATCCGAAGAACTGGCAGAGCGCGGCGCGAAGTACGGGGCGCGGAAAGTGCGGGAGGGCTACCGCAGCCACAAGCTCAAACCCTACCGGGAAGCGGCAAAGGCAGAGAAAGCGGCGTTTAAGGCAAATGTGGATTTTCAGTACCACAAGACGCTGCACGATAACCCGCAGCTTACGAGCAATCCCCTTTCCCGTTTCCTGCAAAAGCAGCAAATCAAGCGGCAGTATGCAAAGGCCGCAAGGACAGGCGGCGCAGCCACCGCGAAGAAAGCCGCAGAGAACACCCGCAAGGCGGCGAAGAAAACCGCCGAGGAAACGCGGAAAGCGGCGGCGTTTGCGGCAAGGCACCCGGCGGGTATCGCTATCGCTGTCGCCGCGCTGCTCTTATTCATCATGGTATCGGCAGGGCTGTCCTCATGCGGGGCTATGTTCTCCGGCTTGACAAATGGCGTTTTGGGAACGTCCTACACATCGGAAGACAGCGACCTTGTGGCAACGGAAAACAACTACGCCGCAAAGGAAGCCGAGCTTCAGCAGCGCATAGACAATATCGAGCGCGACAATCCCGGCTATGATGAATACAGATATGACCTTGACAATATCGGGCATAACCCGCACGAATTAGCGTCCTATCTGACCGCCCTTTTGCAGAGCTACACCCCACAGAGCGCACAATCAGAGCTTGACCGTATCTTCAATAGGCAGTATAAACTCACGCTGACGGAAGAAATCGAAGTACGCTACCGCACCGAAACCCGGACAGGCACCCGCACTGTTACCGACCCGGAAACGGGCGCGACGAGTACGGAAACCTACGAATACGAAGTTGAAGTAGCCTATAACTATTACATTTTGAATGTGAAGCTGACGAATACCCCGATTGACAGCTTTGTATCGGAGTTTTTGAACGCAGAGCAGCTTGAAATGTACCGTGTCTATCTGGAAACAAGCGGCAACAAGCCGCTGATTTTCGGCGGCGGCTCTCCCGACACTTCCGCGTCCGAGGATTTAAGCGGCGTGGATTTTGTGAACGGGACGCGACCGGGCAACACCGCCATTGTGGAGCTTGCGAAGCAGCAAGTCGGCAACGTGGGCGGGCGACCCTATTGGAGCTGGTACGGATTTTCAAGCCGCGTGGAATGGTGCGCCTGTTTCGTTTCGTGGTGCTACGGGCAGATGGGCTTATCCGAGCCGCGCTTTGCCGCCTGTCAATCACAGGGTATTCCGTGGTTTACCTCACACGGGCAATGGGGCGCGAGGGGCTATGAGAATATCGCCCCCGGCGACGCTATCTTTTTCGATTGGGATTTAGACGGGAGCGCAGACCATGTAGGGCTTGTTATCGGCACTGACGGGCAGCGTGTTTATACCGTCGAGGGCAATTCCGGCGACGCCTGCAAGATAAAGAGCTATCCCCTTGACTATGCCTGTATCAAAGGGTACGGGCTGATGAACTGGAACTAAACCATTTTTGAGCAAAGAAAGGAGCAATATTTTATGGCAATGAGCAAAATTGAACGTATCGACAGAGAGATTGCAAAGACCCGTGAGAAAATCACGGAGTACCAGAACAGGCTGAAAGGACTGGAAGCGCAGAAAACCGAAGCGGAAAATCTGCAAATCGTACAGCTTGTACGCGCTATGCGGCTGACCCCCGCCGAGCTTGACGCTATGCTGTCCGGCGGCGGTATTCCGGGCATGACCGCCGCAACCGACTATCCCGCAGAAACCGCAGACTATGACGAAGAACAGGAGGACACCGAGAATGAATAAGAAAATCCTTAGAACCGTAACCGCACTTTGCGCCGCGTTGCTGCTCATGGGCGGCTTTTCCATGACCGCCTTTGCACAAACGCCGGAGGACGTAACCGACGACAGCGGCGTTATCTATGAGGAACCCGAAGAAACCGCACCCCTTACCCCCGACGGGAACGCAACCCTTGTGGACGATTTCGGCGGCAACAAGCAGCTTATCACGGTAACGACCAAAAGCGGCAACTACTTCTATATCCTCATTGACCGGGACGACGAGGGCGAAAACACCGTCCATTTCCTTAATCAAGTGGACGAAGCCGACCTTATGGCACTCATGGACGACGGGGAAACGACGACGGAAACGCCCGCTGTCTGCACCTGTACGGAGAAATGCGAAACGGGGAAAATCAACACTTCATGCCCCGTATGCAGCACAAACATGACCGCTTGCAGCGGCAAGGAAGCCGAGCCGGAAACGGAGGAAGCCACAGAGCAGCCGGAGGAAAAAAGTAGCACGGGCGGGCTTGTGGTATTCCTTATCGTGGCACTTCTTGGCGGCGGGGGCGCACTCTACTACTTTAAGATTATGAAGCCGAAGCAGAGTGTTAAGGGTAGCACCGACCTTGAAGATTTTGACTTTGAGGACTACGACGAGGACGAGCCGGAAACCGACGACGCAGACGACACAGGCGGCGACGGGGAAACGGAGGACGGGGAAGCATGACCCTCTTTACCGACAATCCCTTTGAAAAAATGATGATACAAAGACCTTGCGGGCGGCGCGGCAATGCGCCGCCCGTTCTCAAATCCCCGGCTTGCGCGTCCTGTCCGTACCGGGGGCAATCCCCCTGTATCGGTTACTGTCTGAAACAGGTACAGGAGAAAAAGGACGCAGAGCCGGAACGCTGAAAGGAGGATATTCTATTGAGCATAACGCTTGTAATCGCAGAAAAGCCGAGCGTGGCGCAGACTATCGCCGCCGCGCTTGGCGTGAAGAATAAGAAAGACGGATATTTAGAGGGCGGCGGCTACCTCATTTCGTGGTGTGTCGGACATTTAGTGCAGCTTTCCGAAGCTGCCGCCTACGGGGAGCAGTACAGGAAATGGAGCTATGAGAGCTTACCGATTTTGCCGGACAAGTGGCAGTACACCGTTTCCAAAGACAAGGAAAAGCAATTCCACATCTTAAAGGAGCTTATGCACCGCGCCGACGTGTCCGAAGTCGTCAACGCCTGCGACGCGGGGCGCGAGGGGGAATTGATTTTCCGTTTTGTGTACGAAGTGGCGGGCTGCAAAAAGCCGATACGCCGCTTGTGGATTTCCTCAATGGAGGACGGGGCAATCCGCAGCGGCTTTGATAACCTCAAAGACGGGCGGGAATACGACGCGCTCTTTGCGTCTGCCCTCTGCCGCGCAAAGGCAGACTGGATTATCGGCATTAACGCGACGCGGCTTTTCTCCTGTCTGTATGACCGCACCTTGAACGTGGGGCGCGTCCAGACCCCGACCTTGAAAATGCTTGCCGACAGGGACGCGGCTATCTCTACATTCAAGAAAGAAAAATACTACCATGTGCGGCTTATGCTGTCCGGCGCGGAAGCGGCAAGCGCGAAGATCTGCGCCGCTGATGAAGCCGAAGCACTGAAAACCGCTTGCGAAGCGGCACAGGCGGTATGCGTTTCCGTCGCAAAAGAAAAGAAAACCGCAGCCCCGCCGAAGCTCTTTGACCTTACCAGTTTGCAACGGGAAGCAAACCGCATTTACGGGTACACCGCGAAGCAGACCCTTGACCTGGCGCAAGCTCTCTATGAAAAGCGGCTGCTGACTTATCCGAGGACGGACAGCGCATTTCTGACCGACGACATGGGCGACACAGCGGCGGACATTGCCGCGCTACTTTGCGGGAAGCTGCCCTTTATGGCGGGCGTGGGCTTCACGCCGGAGATTGCAAGGGTGCTGAACAGCAAAAAGGTATCAGACCACCACGCAATCATTCCCACAATGGAGCTTGCAAAGACCGACCTTGCCGCGCTGCCGGAGAGTGAGAAAAATATCCTTACCCTTGCGGGGGCGCGTCTTTTATTTGCCACCGCCGAGCCGCACATCTACGAAACCGTTACAGCGATTTTTTCATGCGCTGGAGCCGACTTTACCGCGCGGGGGAAAACGGTACTTAGTGACGGGTGGAAAGACCTTGAACGACGCTACCGGGCAACGCTGAAAACGAAGCCCGAAGCTGACGACGGGGACAGCGACGCTTTCACGCTGCCGGAGCTTTCCGAGGGGCAGACCTTTTCTGATTTTTCCGCAAAGGTTACGGAGCATGACACGACCCCGCCGAAGCCCCACAACGAAGCAAGCCTTTTGTCGGCTATGGAACGCGCCGGGAATGAGGACACCGACCCGGACGCGGAACGCCGGGGGCTTGGCACTCCCGCCACCCGCGCCGCTGTCATTGAAAAACTGGTAAACAGCGGCTTTGTGGAGCGAAAGGGAAAGCAGCTACTCCCCACCAAAGACGGGAATAACCTTGTGTGCATACTGCCCGACGTTCTCACTTCCCCGAAGCTGACCGCCGAATGGGAAAACAATCTGACGCAGATAGCAAGGGGAGCCGCCGACCCGGAGGACTTCATGCAGCGTATCGAGGACATGGCGCGGGAGCTTGTGAAAACCTATGCTTCCGTTCTGGACGGGAAACAGGATTTATTTAAGGCGGAGAAGCCGGAAATCGGCAAATGCCCCCGCTGCGGCTCCCCCGTCCATGAGGGCAAGAAGAATTTCTATTGTTCAAACAGAGATTGCGCCTTTGTCATGTGGAAGAATGACCGCTTTTTCGAGGAACGCAAAATAGCCTTTTCTCCGAAGATTGCCGCCGCGCTCTTGAAATCCGGCAAAGTGAACGTGAAAAAGCTCTACTCCCCGAAAACGGGCAAAACCTATGACGGAACGGTTGTTTTAGCCGATACGGGCGGGAAATACGTCAACTACCGCGTGGAGCTTTTGAAGAAGTAAAAACTGGAATAGCAAGCATAGGAAACGGGTACCCGTTTCCGTAAATCCCTGTTCTGCCGCTGACGCGCCGGACGGGGATTTTGCTTGTTGGGATAATCCCAAACCCTTATTAAAAACCGTTGGCAAAAGACGCGGCGCGGTGTAGTGGGAAGTGTAACCACCCACCCGCAGCGTCTTTACGCTGCCAACTACGAAAGGAGCGAATGAATGGAGATTAAAACAGGATATTCTTCATACGACCATGACAGCTTAGACCCGGCTGACAGCATGAAGATAGAACGCAAGCTGTATTTTGAACAGGACAAAGCCGATATTTCCGGGCTTACCGCCCTGTCTATGGAGCAGCTACGGGAAATGCGCGAGGAAAGCGCGGCGGCTGAACAGGCGATTTATGAAGATTTGAAGCAGCGGGCGGCTGCATGGGAAGCACAGGCAGGACAGACCCTTGCGATTGACAAAGCCATTGAGTATGTGAGGACGCCCACCGTCCAACATACCTCTAATCAATGGGAAGCCGCAGACAATGACCGCCATATCATCAGCAACAGCGTCTATCAAATGCGCTACCACAGCTACGAGCATACCCGGTATGACCGGGAAAAGGGGCAATCCGTTCCCTATGCGTGGACGCTCTCATGGAGCGTTTACACGAACAGCCCGGACGGTTACGGACAGGCAAAAATCGCCGGACAGGAAAAGAAATTTGCAGACAAGGCGGCTATGGAAAAATATCTGAACGGGCGTATCAAAGCCTATCAGCATTTATTTACCGAAATATCGCCGCCTATCCCGAAAGAATACGCCGACCATTTCAAGGTAAACGGGCAGCTTTTACCGGGCTATACGATTGAGGGGGAGGAACGGGCGCAGCCGCCCGCCGAAAAAGCGGCACCCGCCCCCGCAGAGCCGCCACAGGACACCGAACAGAGAAAGGAGCAGACAACCATAAGCGAACAATTTTCTATTTTAATTGACAGCCGCGCCCACTTTGAAACAGGCACACCGGGCGGCGCGTGGCTTTCCATGCCGACTACGACGGAGCAGCTTCACGAAGCTATGCGAAGCGTCGGCATTACCGCAGAGAATCCACAGGATTTTTTCATCAATGGATTTGCAGACACCGAGCAGCAGCCCTTTGACGTGCCGCTTCCCGTTATCCAGAGCGCGGGGCTTGACGAACTGAACTATTTAGGCAATCTGCTTTCCATGTTAGGCGACGAGGCAGGGACAAATTCGCGGCGGCGGTCACGCTTGGGGAACGCGCTGGGAACATCAAAGACCTTATCAACCTTGCACAAAATCTTGACTGCTACTGGATTTACCCCACCGTACAGAACGAAGCAGACTACGGGTACTACCTTATCGACGAACTGGACGAATTGGAACTGCCCGAAGAAGCAAAGAAATATTTCATGTATGAGGAATACGGGCGCGACGCTGCGAGGGGCGACGGGGGCAGATTTACCGAACAGGGCTATATCTATAACAACAAAAACACCTTTACGGAGTGGTACAACGGGCGCGAGAACGACATACCGAGGGAATACAAGGTTATGAGCTTCCCGCAGCGGTCACGCACCGAGCCGGAAAAGGTTGAAATGGACGCCGCCGCGCCGGGACAGGAAGTGAGGGCAGCCGAAAAGCCCACCGAGCCGCGCCCGGTTATCCCTATCGTGCTGACGAGCGAAAAGCCCGCCGAGAAATTGAAAGAGATAACCGACCGCTTGGAACCGGGCATTACGGAACTCTTTGACAGCGAGCGTTACAAGGAATATCTACGCGTCATGTCAAAATTCCATAATTACAGCTTCAACAATACGCTGCTTATCGCTATGCAGAAGCCCGACGCTTCCCTTGTGGCGGGCTTTTCCGCTTGGAAAAACAACTTTGAGCGAAACGTGATGAAAGGGCAAAAGGGAATTAAAATCATTGCCCCGTCGCCTTTCAAGGTCAAACAGGAAATGCAGAAAATCGACCCGCGCACACAGAAGCCCGTTATCGGCAAGGACGGGAAGCCGGTTACAGAGGAAAAAGAAATCACGATACCCGCCTATAAGGTGGTAACGGTTTTCGACGTGTCGCAGACCGAGGGAAAGGAGCTGCCGGACATAGCGGTGGACGAGCTGACGGGCGACGTTGACCGTTACAAGGATTTTTTCGCTGCCCTTGAAAAGACTTCCCCCGTTCCGATTGCCTTTGAACAGATAGAGGGGACTTCTCACGGGTACTATCACTTAGCGGATAAGCGTATCGCCATACAGGAGGGCATGAGCGAATTACAGACCTTGAAAACCGCTATCCATGAAATCGCACACGCGAAGCTGCACGACATTGACCTAAACGCCCCGAAAGATGAGCAGCCCCGCGTTGGCCGCAACACCCGCGAAGTGGAAGCGGAAAGCGTCGCCTATACTGTCTGCCAACATTACGGGCTTGATACGTCGGATTATTCTTTCGGCTACGTTGCCGGGTGGAGCAGCGGGCGGGAGCTTGCGGAACTGAAAAGCTCACTGGAAATCATACGCAGCGCAGCCGCCGAGATTATCAATTCCATTGATGAACATATCGCCCAAATCCAAAAGACACAGGATAAGGAGCAGACCGCCGAGCAGCCGACCACAGCAAAACAGGCAGACGCGCCGGAGCAGAAACAGCCGGAAGCCCCCGCACAGGAAGCGGCGCAGACTGACGCGCCCGACCCGACAATCAGTATTTCGGATATGGAGAATTACGGTTACTCTTGGGACGGTATGCTTCCTTTGAAACAGGAAACAGCGGAACGCTTATTCCGTGAAGATTTGACTATCTTCCGCATTTATGCAGACGGAAGCGAGGGAATGGTTACTGACCTTGACGACCTACGGGAACACGCAGAAAAAGGCGGTTTATTCGGTATTGAAAAAGCAGATTGGGAAGCCTACCGCGAATACCGCGACATGAAACAGGATTTACAGGAAAATGAAGCGTCAAAGGAAGCGCGTTTGCTTTATGGCAAAGAGGACGCTTTCGGTATTTATCAGCTAAAACGCGGCGGCGAAACGCGGGACTTACGCTTTGAGCCTTACGACCGCCTGCAGGCGACGGGAAATGTAGTGGATAAGGCAAATTATGAGCTTGTCTATTCCGCGCCCCTTATGCCGGGAACTTCTCTTGAAGATATTTACACCCGTTTCAATATCGACCACCCGAAAGATTTTAGGGGACACAGCCTTTCCGTTTCCGACGTGGTGGTGCTTCATCAGAACGGACAGGACACCGCCCACTATGTAGACAGCTTCGGTTATAAAGACGTGCCGGAGTTTTTACAGGAGCAGAAGCAGCTTACCCCCGACGACTTGGGAACGGGCGAAAAAATCCAAACGCCGCGCGGGAGCTTCCATGTAACTGCCATGAGCCGCGAACAAATGGAAGCCGCCGGATATGGCGTACATCACACTTCCGACGACGGGAAATATCTGATTATGGGGAACGGAACGCGGGCGTTTGCTGTCGCCGCCGAACAGCCGGAAAACCACTTGAAAGCTGCCGAGCAGACCACCGAGCAAAACGAAAACATGATTGACGGTATCATCAACAACGAGCCGCCCACCCCCACCGTTGACGCACTGGAAGCAAAGGCTAAGGCGGGCGAGCAGATTTCCCTTGTTGACCTGGCTAACGCGGTCAAAGCGGATAAGGAGCGCGGAACGGAAGCAAAGGCGAAGCGGAAGCCCTCTATCCGGGCGCAGCTTAAAGCTGACAAGGAAAAGGCGCAGAAGAAAACCGCTGCAAAGTCTAAAAATCAAGATTTGGAGGTATGAGCATGATTAGATTGACGGTTGAGGAAACAAACCTTTTGAGCATTTACAACGAGGGCGGCAAGCGCAGATTGATTGAGAATATTAACTTCGCGCTGCCCTATATGGACGCGGATATGCGGGAGCTTGCACAGCGCACCCTTGCCAAAGTGGACGCGCTGACCGAAGAAGAATACGCGGAGCTTTCCCTGTATGCCGCTGACGAAGTATGAGCGCGGTTAAGCGGCTATCGCCGCCCCAGAGCCGGAAAGTAAACAGCCTTGTGCGCCGGGAGTGCTGCAACTGCGACAACGGACACTGTATCTTGCTTGACGACGGGGACGAGTGCGTATGCCCGCAGCTTATTTCATGTTCGCTTCTCTGCAAGTGGTTTCGGATTGCGGTACTTCCCCTTGATAAGCTGCTCTATGCCGAACTGTTCCAAAACGAGGACAGGCGGCGGTGTACCGTCTGCGGCGCGGTGTTTGCTTCAAAGTCAAACAGCGTCAAATATTGCCCGGACTGCCGGAAACGGATTACCCGCAGACAAGCCGCCGAGCGCATGAGGAAACGACGCGCCCTTGTTACGCAATAGGGGCGAAAAACGCCTTGATTTACAGGGCTTGCGGCGCGTGAAAATCGCTAAGGCGATACTTTATACCAAAAGGGCGTAAATCGCCGTTCTACTGCGTAACAGATAGAAAAATCTGCACCCACAAAAAGCGGGCGCGGTGGCCATGTTCATTGGCTGCCGCGTCCATTCTTTTTTTGCCTATTCACGGTCTTGTTTCTCTAATTCGTCAAGCGGGAACTGCGGGAGGGCTTCTATCAGCTTCATTGTGATATACTGGCGCATATCTTCGTCGATTACCTCTTTTACCGTTCCGTCCGGCTGCCGCTTCTTTACTGTCGCCTGTCTGTCGATTTCCCCTTGATAACACGCAACGACTTTTTCAACCGCCCACTTTTCCCCGGCAACGGCGGCGCGTATGGTTCCATAATCCGGCATAGTCTGTTTTTCCATGTGCAACGCTCCTGTCTGCATTAAGATAACATCATCATAGCACAGCAGACGGGCTTTTGCTATCCCTATCCGCGCTCTGTTTCTTTTTCCCGTTCCGGCTGCTTCTCTGCCTGTAAAATGCTGTCTATGTTCTGCTTGATAACGTCGTATTCCCTAACCTGTTTTTTCAGCTTGCCATAATCGGCGTAAAGGGCTTCTTTCTGCGTCTGGAGCTTTTCATACTCTGCTTGCAGCGCGGCGAGATTGGGGAACTTCACAACGCCCGCCGCTTTCAGCGACCTTGCCGCAGCTTCATGTAGGATAATCGCCCGTTCCTGTCCGGCGCGGTACTTCTCCTTATTCTTGGCTTTGCGGTATGCGTCATAGACGGGCTTTGTCTTTTGGTAGGTAGAAACATTCTTGATAAGCACCGCCATATCCGCAAGCCGCTTTTCGACGCTCTTTAGCGCGTCGGCGGCCTGTTCGCTTTCCGACTGGATTTCCGCGATTTTCGCGGTCAAGTCTGCGTACTGCTCAATCTTGTGTTCCGTCAAGAAATTCATGGTCTTTGCCGCCTGTTTCAGATTGTGGATTTTCGCCCACTGTTCATAGCCCCGGCTCTGCGCCGCCTTGATACTGTTCTGAATATCAATCAGCAGACTAACGCCGCGATCCACGCGTGGAGCTTTCGCCGCGCGGGTGCGTCTGCCCTCTATCCGTTCTTTTAAGGCTTCCTCTGTATAGTCTGCGCCGAGGGTTTTCAGACGGGTAAAGCGTTCCTGTCCGGGAGCGCGGCAGGAAATGTATTTCCCCGGCTTTACCTCATAGCCCGCCGCCTGTAACCGCTGTAATAATTCCTCAAAACTGGACACTTGGGGAATGAGCGCGTCAATGGCGGTTTTCAGCTTGCCTTTCCAACTGGTACCCGTCTTTTCCGCTTGATACTCTGCATAGCTCTTTCCCTTGCTGCCTTTGCCCGGAACAACGACGGACAATCCATTTTCCCGGCACAGCTTGTCGCTCATGTTCCGTATTCCGTAATAGCTGCGCTTATTGGAATTGTATTTACGGTGGTCTACAAAGTTTGCCGCGCAGAAAATAATATGATTGTGAACGTGTCCTTTGTCAATGTGCGTCGTGAGGACATACTCATGCTGCCCCTTTGTTACCGCGTCGGCAAGCTGCTTTCCGATTTTATGGGCGGTTTCGTAATCCACTTCCCCCGGCTCAAAGTACTGTATCAGATGAAACGCTAAATTGTTCCCCTTTCCCAGAGCTTGCGACAGGGTATATTCAAACTCAATATCCGCTGTTTCATAGGAGCAGCCGAAAGAGGACACAAGCATTTTCCCGTCCGTCTTATCAGGATTTTGGATATAGTCAAGGGCTTTGCTCAACGTGCTTTTAATAGGCTTAATCTTTGTAACCGCCATATCTCCGCAAGCACCCCCTTTATTTCCTCTATGTCCTCTTGGTAGACGCTGCCTGTCGCATTGACGCGCTTTGCAATCTGATTGATGTTCACGCCGATTTTCTGTATCTCTGCGGTCATAGCCTTAATGTCGCTATGGTCTACCTGTATAATATACCCGTCAATGGCAATTTTCCGCAGATAGGCTTCCATGTTCCGGGTGGGGACGAGCTTCATTTTTTCTAAGATTAAATCCCGTTCCGCTTCCGTTACTCTGAATTTGATTTGTATTGTCCGTTTTCTTCCGTCCATGTTTTCGCTCCTTTCCGTTCCGAGGGTTTGGGACACTTCCCAACAAGCAGTTTTCAACCGACGCGCCGCAGCGCGGGAGGGCGAAAATACGGAAAGGGTACCCCTTTCCTATGCTTGCTACGAAACTTATCCCTACACTACCTACAACACCGGGAAAGGCAAATTTGACGGAGTTTTACAAAAGAAAAACGCTGCAATCTTAAAGAGATTACAACGCTTCTTAAAGCCTATTCAGTTTTGCCGGACACATCTTATTTGTCCTCTTTTTCGACTTCGGCTATTTCTTTCGCTGTTGCGGTTACAATCCGTATGCCGTTATCGCTCATGCTGTCAAGCAGCGCGTCAAGTTGCAGCCGATTGGTGTCTTTCCCGGCGGGGCTGTCAAAAAGGAACTGGTCTACGGATATATTATAACGACGAACAAGCTCAATGAAGATTTGCAGGCTGGGGTGCTGCCCTTTGTTTTCAATGTTCGCAAGATAGCGCGGCGAGATAAACATTTCGTCGCTCACTTTCTTGCGGCTTTCCTTGCGCCCCGTCCGCGCTGCTTTGATTGCTTCTCCAAAAGCCTTGAAGTCATATTTTTCTATTGGTCTTTTTGCCATATTTATTCACCCGATTACATTTTACTGTTCCCCTTTCTTCTTGGATATGTCTACACAGTACCTACTATTAGCCAAAATAATTCCCACTGATTATCAGCTTTCTGAAAATGGCATTAAATACCCTATAAAATTTCAAGCTGTTTGGAATTATCCCGACGGGGATTTTGTTTATTTTGATGGAATAATCAGCGAAGGGTCTCATGGATATAAATAATAGAGCAGAATTGGGATGCTGTCTTATCGGTGTGAAATCTCTCATAATAAGAGATTTAATAGCCTATCGGCAGAGATGAAAAAGCTATAAGCAGTGAAGTTTATTATGCTCTTGACTTTTATCAAAAATGAGAATATAATTAAATTCAAGAAAGGTGGTGCAGACAATGGAACTAATGAAGGTGCTTTCTAATCCAGTAAGGATGCAGGTAATGCAATATCTGCAAGCACACGGCGAAGCAACGACAAAGCAGATTTCCGAAGCAATCACAGATGTACCTGCTCCTACACTGTATCGGCACATCAACACCCTGCTAAAAGAAGAAGTCTTGTTTGTAAAAGAGGAACGAAAAGTACGGGGTAGCTTGGAGCGGCTGCTTGCAATCAATGTAGAAAAAATGGCAAAGACGGTAAACAGCAGCATATCAGAAACTGCGTATCAGTTTTTAATGGAGCTTTTTATGAAATTCCAGAGGTATAGCGGCAAAGCGGATGCTGACCCGCAAAAAGACCGTCTTAGTCTGAGGACTTGTATTTTCACACTCACGGATAGCAGCTTTGACAGCTTCATGCAGGAAATCGGGGCAGTCATAGAAAAATATCAAAAAGCGGAGGAAAATGGGAAGCTGCGAAGCATTTCCTTTATTTCAGCTCCTATCGAGGAAGAAGGACAATAAGTATGGCTATGAAAGAAAAGAAAGTAACGATAAAAGGAAGCGTATCTATTGGGGCAACCGTTTCCTATCCCGATGACAGCAGGAAATATCCTGCTATTGTCCTGATTATGGGTACGGGAAAGACTGACCGTGACGGGAATGAAAAAGGCTTCAGAACAGACCTTTACAAAAACTTTGCAGAAATGTTTGCAGAGTGTGGCTTTGTGAGCGTCCGATACGATAAGCGTGGAACTTACCAAACAGAAGGGGACTATAATACGGCGGGACTTAGCGAACTTATAGACGATGCCATTTCCGTAATCCGATACACGAAGTCGCTGTCCTATGTAGATGAAACAAGAGTAATTGTCTGCGGTCATAGCGAGGGAGCTATGATAGCCACCCTACTTTCATCGAAAGAGGATACGGCAGGACTTTTGCTTTTTGGCGGGGCGGCGACCTGCATGAAAGATGCCCTGCTCTACCAGAACTATCTTGCGGCAGAGGAATTTGCAAAGAAAAAGGGGCTGCTTGGTATGCTCCTTAGAAGCCAGACATCGCAGGAAAAGACGGATGCCAAAGTTGACGCTATGTTCCAGAAATGTGTTTCTGCAAAAAAGGACAGGGTATTTTTCGGCGGTGCGATGCTTAATGCCAAATGGGTAAAAGAACACGCTTCTTACCGTTCAGAAGATTATGTTGCGCTTTTGGAACAATACGGCAAGCCGATTTTAGCAGTTACGGGAACAGCAGACATCTCAACTGATTACAGGCGGCTTTCTGCCCTGCATGACATACCGTTTGCGGAAAGTTATACACCTTATAATGTAAACCATATCCTGCGTGAAATAGATGATAACAACAGCGTGATGACTGTCAAAAAACAGTACGGGCGTCTGGCGGCACAGCCTGTTCATTCTGATACAGAACAGTATATAAAGAAATGGCTTAGCCAGTTTCAGGTATAGGATAACTGAAAGGATTGAGAAAATGAATGTTTCAAATCAAAAACGAAAAAATCATCATAAGAGGATTTTGGCAGCGATAATTGCTGTTCTGGGAGTATGCGTGTTGACAGCCTGTATTTTGGCAGCAGAAAATATCTCCAATATGACACAGGCGGTGAAAGTCATAACCATAACAGGCGGCTGCGTAGCCTTTGGAGCAGCTTTTATCATTGCCGTTATACTGGATAGAGCTGCAGGACATTATGAGTGCAGAGAATGCCATCATCATTTTCAACCGACCATAACAGCCTATCTTTTGGGTATGCGTTCGCCAACTAAAAGATATTTGAAGTGTCCCAAATGTGGAAAATGTAGTTATTGCAGAGTAGAACTTGATTAGATGATTTAAACGTTTCATCTGTTATGGAAATATAGAAAAAACACTTGAAATAAGGAATGAGGGTGTTCCTATCGAAAAAACACCATGCGGGGAGGATAACAAAAAATGAAAGCCAGACATATCATTTTACTGACAGCAATGGCTGTTGAACTTATATTGCTTTTGTATTGTCTGTTACGAAAGTCCAATCATGTTCCCGCAGGATATATTTGTGCAGTACTTTCACTTATTCTGTTGATATGCACGGGCTGGCTTTTGCTGTTTCCCAAAGCAACGCCGATTGAAACAACGGGTGAATACCAGATAAAGCGTGAGGATTCCTTTTATACAGATACCTCAAGACTTGAAACTTATGCTGATGATGGGAGTTATCGTGAATTACCTGTTTCTTTTTGGTATCCTGCGGAATACCAAGAAACTCAGAGCTGCCCTTTAGTAGTGTTTTCTCATGGGAGTTTTGGAATGAAAGATAGCAACGAAACTCTTTATCATGAGCTTGCAAGCCACGGATATGTGGTCTGCTCTATCGACCATACATACCAGTGCTTTTCGACAAAACTTTCAAGTGGTAAAACAATTCGAGTTAGCGGAGAGTTTATGAAAGAAATTGCTGCGGACAGTCCGCAGGATAAACCAGAACAATCCTTACTGCATTTTGAAAAATGGATGAATATCCGCACAGGAGATATAAACTTTGTATTGGATACCGTTATAGAAAAAGTATCCGAGGAAAGTAGTGAGCTGTCCGTATATGATTTGATTGATACTTCCCGTATTTGTGTTATGGGACATTCTTTAGGTGGTTCAGCAGCTCTCGGCGTTGGCAGACAGAGGGATGATATTGCGGCAGTTATTTCCTTAGAAGCACCATTTCTCTGCGATATTCGAGGTGTAGATAGTGACGGTAATTTTATCTTTGAGCAATCAGAGTACCCCGTGCCCGTTTTAAATGTTTATTCTGATGCGTCTTGGGAACATTTGAGGGAATGGAAACAGTATGGGAAAAATGCACGATTATTGGATATGGAATCTGATGATATTCAGAATGTGTACCTTTCGGGCATCGGTCACTTTTCATTGACAGATTTATCTTTGTCCTCTCCGTTCTTAACTTTTGTTTTTGATGGTTTCAAAACGAATAATACGCCACAGGAAACGCTAAAAGCGATAAATGAGATTTGCCTTGAGTTTTTAGATGGTCATTTGAAATGAGGTGTTGCTATGGACAAAACCGAATGGGTACGCTGTCCTGTCTGCGGAAATAAAACGAGGTTGCAGATACGGAAAGATACAGAGCTGAAAAACTTTCCCCTCTACTGCCCGAAATGCAGACAGGAAAGTCTGATTGACGCAAAGGATTTACAGGTAACAGTGATTAAAGGAATTGAAACAAAAACGCAGAATTGATTAGTAAAGCGACAAATCGGTGTTTGTAAGCGAGGTGACAGTAATGAAAAAACAAGCGTTTTCATATCTTGCAAGAGTTGGTTTTCAAAAGATAATCGGCTTTTTACTGTATATGATTGGTGCAGGATTTACACTGACATATGCAGGCATAGTCTATTTTGTTTATCTTTTCTTGGCAACTATTATAATTAGTTGGATTTTATTCAAAGCAAATGAGAAAACATTGGCAGAACGAGGGAAAACGAATACAAATTCTCCGATATGGGATAAAATACTTCTATTTGCATTTTGGGTATTAAATTACTTTGTAGTATATTTACTAGCCGGTATATCTGAAAGCGGTGAGCACATAAATTTTACATATTATTGGGGAATTGCTTTAACTTTGTTTGCGGCATGGCTCTCGACAAAAGCGACTTTGGAAAACACTTTTTTAGAATCTACAGTAAGGATTCAAAATGATAGAAACCAAAAGGTTTGCACAACAGGACCATATAGAATTGTACGACATCCTGCATATAGTGGACTAATAATAAACTGTATTGGGTTATCCCTGATTTTTCCTTATGTTAGTGTCTGGATATGTATGGTTATAACTGCTGTAATCATTGTAATAAGAACATCGTTAGAGGATAATTTGCTTAAAGATGGATTAGATGGGTATTTTGAATATACAAAGCAGACGAAGTATAGATTAATTCCATTTGTTTGGTAATGTACTCAAAAATTCCAGTTTACAGGCGAGTATGTTGAAGTAGGAGGGGAGGTAGTTATGAAAAGTAAAGCATTGGTTTTATGTAAATCTATTTTGTGGTGTCTTGTCATGCTTATGTTTCCGATTTTGTCAGGAGCATTATCCGTTATTTTTTCTTTAGACATTGCTGCAACACTAGTCTTACAAGGTATTTTTATGGCAACAGCATTGATTCTTCCTGCGATATTTGTATTAAGAGGAAAGTGGAAATGGAAAGAGATTGGATTTGCTCAATTTAATATTAGAAATTGTAAAAAGGTATTCTATTTTTTGCCCCTTCTTGTGATTTTATTTCCTGTAGCTATAAAAGGATTCTATATTAAATCAATAAGTTATGTGTTGGGAAACTTATTTCTGTATTTATTTGTGGGAATAGCAGAAGAAGTATATTTTAGGGGTATCATACCTCGATATTTGAAAGAAGAATTTTCAATGTCAGGTTTGATTATGGTTTCGACTTTTATTTTTGGAATAGGACATATTACAACTGCCTTTACCGGAAGTAATATGTTTGAGATTGTTTTGACAGTGCTAAATGCTTTTATTTTCGGCTGGCTTGCGATGGAGATAGCAATACTAGCGTCGAATATTTTACCTGCAATTGTATTGCATTTCCTGTTTGATTTTGAAACGAAAGTTGTAGTGCTGAGTAGTGGAGAACTGTTGGTTGCTGAGTGTGTGCGAGGAGTACTAATGTTTATTATAGCTGTTTGCTTTGCAATTGTTATACATAAACAAAAAGAGACATTTTTGTAATGTTTGAACTTTATAACTAAGATGTTGCGAGAGATATACAGTTAGATAAATCGGTGTTTGTCGGAAAACTGTAGAAACTTAAAGTGAAAATCGAAACTCAATTACTCCTTAATACGAAAGGACAGATTTATGAATGTTAAGAATTTTATAAAAGCTGTAGGTTTTGCTATCATTTCAGCTATTCTATCAACACCACTACAGATTTTGAACAGCATTTATATTTTACAAGACTCCGCTCCGCCAGAATTTGATTTTTTAATCAAAATTTGCATAATCGGGTTAATAATGAAAGTTTTGTATGCAACCGCTTATGTTATTATGGGACAGAAACTTCCTATTAAATCCCAAAGAATAAGAGCTTTTGTTTTTGTACTGATAATATGGTGTTCTGATTATATGCCGCAAGTATTAGGTTTGATTGGAGCTGATGGTCCTATTGCAGAAGCTGCGTTTAGTTTGCCGTTAATTGCTTGTGATACGTTGTCATACATAATCGACGGAGTTTTGCTAGGCTTTTTATACAAGGATTTTCCATATTATAAAACGGAAAAATGTATAAAAACTAATTTGATAAAAACAAGTATGGTAAGTGCAATTATATTCCCTGTTTTAGTTTTTGTATTTGAGCAACTGCTTGGTTTTTTGTATTCTCCATTATATATCTTTAATGCGATGGAAGTATCAAACAGCAAGATAGTTTCCTTTACAGTTTCTTTTTATAGTTGCTTTATTATTACGGGTGCATTACTTCCGATAATATATCGGTACACAGAATTTAATACGAGAAATAGTTCGTCTCCATTTAGATTTGGTGCGATATACTCCATTTGCTTATGGATGCCAGTGGTTTTAATTATGGTTGCCTTTGGTACGAATATACTGACCACGTTTGTTTATATTATTGTCTTTATTATCTGCATTTTAGCAGTTGCTAAAATGAATGATTATTTATTGGCAAAAAATTAAACATAACTTCCTGTTTATCGGGATGGTATATACAAAGAAAAGGCGGAGGAAGTAGATAATATGCTGATAGTTGAATTGGTTATTTTGTGTGTCCTGTTTTGGGGAATATGCTACTTGAACACAGGGGGCGATGATAAGAATATCAAAAGCTATGCTTCTTATCCCGATGAAGTGCAGGAAATGGTAAAGAAAAATCCTGCGCTGCAATCCCAAATTAAGGTGGCTTCGTCTTTTGTGTCGTTTGTATCAAATATTGTTGTTTTTGGCATTGTCCTCTTTATCTTCGGCGTGTTCGTGAAAGAGGACGGATTTAAGGCTAATTTTATAAATCTGCTGATTTTAGGACAATGCCTTAACGCCTTTGATTTCTTTGTGATTGATATGTTATGGTGGAGAAATTCTAAAAGGGTACGCTTTACAGATACAAAAAACGGAAAGGAATTGTATTCCAACCCGAAGAAACACTTTGCTTCATTTCTAAAAGGGATTGCCGTATTTTTGATTATAGCGGTCATTGATGGAGCAATATTAGCAGCATTTTAACATCATCAAAGAGCCAGACGCACAGACGCAGAGCCGACAGACTTGTGAGAAATCACAGTTTGTCGGCTCTCTTTTTTTCAATATAATCCGTTTCCATACGGTATGAATAGCAAAGCCGCTGTTTCTTTTAACCTCTAAAGGAAATGACGACTGGACGCTAACAGATACGGCGGCTAAAGGAGGAGCCGCCTTGAAATACATAGCCTATCGACACAATCCGACTATTTTTGAATTATCAAAAAAAGCCCTATATCTACCGGGGGATATTCCGGTTACGAGTATGAACTATCAAGACAACTAAATACTGCGGTTAGTTCCCTTGCGCCTGTCTGCGTTTTGCAGACGGGCGCATTTTGCATTTTCTCAAAAATTTTTTTGAAAAACGCCTTAAAAGCACCGTCCACTTTGGGGGTGTGTGGTGTTGAGGGTTTACGAAAGGGGACATTTCAAAATCCACCGCTTTCGCGGCTGCGAAAGGAGGTGAGAACATGAACGAGCCTATTCGTACCCAGTGGCAAATCCGATGTGCTTTTAACGGCTTTTGCAAACAGGCGTTGAAGCGGGAAGCTATAAACGCCCACAGGGACACAAAGCGGCAGCAATTACGCGAGGTTACTTTTTCCGACCTGTCGCCACAAGAAGAAAATCAGCTTTATGTTTGCGACAAGTATTTTGCAGATGATGAAGCCGAACAGTATTTTGTTGTCGGCGGTAAGGAAATAACCGCAAAGCTGCTTGCCGAAGCCCTGCACAGTTTGCCGGAAGAAAAGCGGGAAACCGTACTGCTCTATTATTTCTTTGATATGAGCGAGCGGGAAATTGCGAAATACTGCAATATTCCGAGGACAACAGTACAGACCCGCCGGACAAGCTCTATCGAGCTGCTAAAACGCTATTTGGAGGAACGCGCCTATGACTACAAAGATTAGTAACAATGAAAACGCTGAAAGCGGCTTGTTGCCTTATCCGGTAATCATAGCCGCAACAAAGGGCGACCCGGAAGCTATGAACATTGTCGTACAGCATTACGAAAGTTACATAGCGTCGCTGTCTATGCGGAAGCTGCGCGACGAGCGCGGAAATACCTATTGGGGCATAGACGAGGACATACGCGACCGCTTGCGGTCAAAGCTCATGCGGGCTGTCCTTTCATTCAAGGTCTAAGATAACGGACAAACAGCGATCCCCTTTCCGCTGTTTGACGTTCTGACCTTTTCTGCACCTTGACAAAGAAAGCGGCGCAAGAGAACGGCGGCGCAGTATAGGGCAAATCAGATACATTCGATATGTGGGGAGCCGTTGGGCTGATACGCGATGACCGAAAGGAGGGAGAAACACCGAGCGAGAACTATCAGCGTTCCATAGCAGACATTGGCACGTCTGCCGCCACAATCCGCATATCGGTACAATGATACTCCCTTATAGCCACAATCCGAGCGTTAGAAGCGTCGCAGGTAATGGGTAGGGCTGCATGAGGACCATGCAGGGGTGCAATTCCCGTGGAGCTTGCCGAAGCCGTCTGATTAAAGCCCACTTTTTATAAATCTGACTTTTTAGCCATTTATGAAAGGGGGTATTTTCCTATGGCAAAAAAGGAAACTGCAAGCCCCGCTATCCCTGTATTCCCTATGTTAAAGACCGTTGAGCAAATGAGCAAAGTTAGCGGTATCGGGGAAAATAAATTGCGCGAGCTTATGGATAGCGGCGAGCTTGAATATATACAGAATGGAAACCGCCGATTGATAGCTGACGCTGCTATCTGGGACTGGTATCACAGAGCAAAGAAAACAGCGAAGCCCCCGGCACGACAGGGAGGTTAAGCTATGGCGGTATCATCAAGACAAGTTAAGAACAAACGCGACAGCAACGGCGTACTGACCGGGCGACCGGGTACAGTCTACGACGTGAATATAAAGTACACCGCCCCGGACGGGAAAAAGAAATCCTATGCGAAAAAGGGCTTTGCTACCAAAAAGGAAGCGACGCAGCATGAAGCGGAAATGAAAACGAAGCTCCAAAATCCGGGGCAAATCGCGTCAATCACTTCACAGCGGAAACAGACCGTCGCAAGCTACCTTAACGATTGGGTGGAAAGCTACGCAAGAGTGAACTTGCGCCCCTCTACCTATGACGGGTACAAAAAGACGATTGCAAACTACATCAATCCCTATATCGGCGGCGTTGCCCTCAATCAGCTTACCCCCGCTATGGTAGACAAGATGTTTCAGCAGATTATCGACAAGGGCTTGAAACCGTCCACCGCTGCTGGGGCAAAACGTGTTTTAAGCGTGGCGTTGAGCCATGCCCGCAAATACCGCTATATCGAAACCAACGCGGCAAAGGACACGTTGACGAAGTTTGGAAAGAGCGACAAGACCCCCGACCCTTACACGCCGGAACAGGTAAAAGCCCTTATGCAGCGCGTCGAGGGTACGGTGTGGGAAATGCCCGTCATTTTAGGCGGGCTTTATGGTATGCGGCGTTCTGAAATCTTGGGCTTGCGTTGGCGTAATGTTGACTTGGAAAACAATACCTTTGACGTTTCCGAGCAGCTTCCCTTTAAGGTGCCGCCGAAAACAAAGGTTATCGAGGAAATGGCACCGCCGAAATCCAACGGGCGCACGCTACCGATTACAGAGCTTGCCCGTCCGTTCTTCCTCAAACAGTTTGCCATGCAGGAAGCACAGCGCGAACAGGCAGAGAAGGACGGAAAGCCTTACTATGACAATGACCTTGTTGTAGCGAAGCCGGACGGTTCCCCTATTTCCGCGTCGTGGGTATCTTCACAGTTTGGCAAGCTGCTTGAAGATTCGGATATGCCGCACATTCGCTTTCACGATTTACGCCATACAGCGGCTACGAATATGCACCAACTGACGGGCGACTTCTACACCGTAGGCGAAGTGTTAGGACATACGCTTGCGGGTATCGGCGTATCGCTTGGGCTGTCTATGAACTTTGAAGCTGTTACTGCCCGCTATGTTGACGTGCGGCTTGAACGAAAAAAAGAAGTCCTGGACGCTTATCATGGGGCTGTCAAACAGGCAGACCCGGCAAAGGCAAAGGAAGCCGAGCCGAAGAAAGCAAAGAGCGCGGCGAAGAAAAAGAGCAGCGAAATTGAGCTTTAACCGACTTATCTTTTTACTGCTTCTTATAGCCTTTTATAGCCCCGCGTGGGATTTGGGCACCATTTGGGCACCATTAGCCGAAAACGCACCACCAAAACAGGCGATAAAAGAAACGCCGAGAACACGCAAAAACATAGTGTTCATGCGGGTTTCCGGCGTTTTCTAATCCCTCAACCGACTTAAATCTATCTTGTGTGAGAGAGAAAAATTCTACTATTTTTTAAAATATTGTTAAAATTGCCCTAATTAGTCTACCGATTATAAGCAAAGCTTGTTGACTTTTCCGAGTAAAAAAGTAAAGCTGCGCACCATTCGGTACGCAGCCTTAAGCTCTCTTCAGCGGGTCAGCCAGATATTCGCAACGTCAAGCGCCTCATAAAGGCTGTTGCGGTCGCTGGTTTTAACGATCATGTCCTTTGCGTCAATATCCTTTGCCGTGCGCATAAGCGTGACCTTTAGCTTATCCGCTACATCAATGTCGTTTTCCTTATGTGTTGAAACAATACGGATCGTCGCAACAAGCTCGTCGCTCATGTTTCCGTAATAAATCTGTTTATCATTTCGTACAAGCGGAAAGCCCTTGTACATGAAAAATTCTTCTGCCATTCTTCAACCGTTCCTTTCCTCTTAGATATATTTTAATTGTACCATATTCTGCGGATAAAATCAATAGGTAAGCACTATTTCTCCGCCGTTTAAAAGATTTTCAGCATTTTTGTAAAGCTGGTTTATATAGATCTGCTTCGACTTAAATACATTTTCGCCGTTGATATTGATTATAACGCGGCGGTCGGAGGGGCTGCTGTAAAAGCTTACAATGTCATCGCCCCGGCTCTCGTCAAAGTAAACGTATTTTATCTGTGCGAGCAGATCGCCCTTTTCCTCATCGAAATAAAGCTCGTCGCCCGCCGCAGAGATAAGGAACTGGTACATTTTCTTTACCTGCTGCTCATCCGCAGGTTCGCCGTTGAGGAAGTGGCTGTGCGTATCCTCGCCGTCCTCGGTTTCTGCGGGAGTTGTCTCAAACGCAAGCTCAAAGCTGCGGCCCTCGCTGTCGCTGTACGAAACCCTGTCGAGCGAATAGATATACGGCATCAGGAACAGTTGGGAGATGACCGCCTGAGGATCGATGGAAAGCGCCGGTATATCGTCGTAATTGAACAGGTACAGCACGTCGGGCATTTCGCTGCACATTCCGTAAATGCCGGTTATTTCCTGCGAAATATTCCCGTTTTCGTCCGACGTTTCGCTTACAACAGGTCTTCCGAGGGTTATTTTGTAGGTCTTTTTAGTTGTTTTAAGAGTTATCGTGCAGGTTGGGCTGCTTAGTCCGGAAACCTCGTAGTCCTTTTCCTCCATTCCGTACCAGACAGCCTTCTGCGCTTCCAGCGAGAACAGGCTGTTCATGAAGTTAGGCGCGTCGGTAAGGTCCGCATAAGCGGTGTAAGGGCTGGTAAGCTGATATGCGAAAACGGATATTTCACCCTCGACTGACGGTATTTGCTCGATTATAAGCGGTTCTTCAAGATCATAGCGGTCAACCGTAAGGCTCTTTATTTCCTCCTCTCCGGAGGTGTCCTGCGCGGGCATTACCGTTGTTTCGATAAAGCTGAATTTATCTCCCGAAAAAGGCGTGACCGCCGATTTTTTATAGGTGTATACCGTATGCGAAGCGTTGTCGAGGAAGTATACCGCCGTCGAGGAGGTCGGGGACTGGTTGCCATAGGAGAAGCTGTAATCCGTTCCGTCCGCATAGCTTATCGTGACGCTTGCCTGCGGGTCGGTAAGACCGTATTTGTCGGTTTCGGCAGGATTTTCTTCGACAAGCTGCTGCGCCTCGACATTTGCAATGCCTTTTACCGCGCTTGCAATCGTGTCGGTCAGCAGCGGCGCGTCCTCAAGTCCGCTTATTGTCCAGACCGTATTTCCGTCCTCATCCTTTTCCGCAGCGGGAATGATGTCATATTCCCCGGAAGCATTTGTAACGTGTATTTTTGCGATATTTTCGACGGTCTGCGCGGAGAGAACATAGCTTTCGGATTCCTGAACCTGCTCGGCGTCGCTTTCGCCTATTGTCGCGCCCGTCTGAGGAGCGGTCAGCAGCAAAGCCGCCGTTACTCCGCCGAGGACGGCAAGTCCTATGCCTGAAAAAATCAGAATCTGTTTATTTTTGCTCATTTGAAATACCTCATTAAAGGTGACGCCTGCGCACCCAGATAACTACGCCCGCAATGATAATTACTGCCGGAATAATAACCGCAAAGGTTATACCTATACCGAACTGCTGCGACTTGTCGATCTCATATGTCGTTGCCGTAAAGCTTTTGGGCGTTATTGTCACCGATTGGTCGGTATTTCCGCAGGCTGCGTTGAACAGCGCAATAGCCGCGTCGCCGTTGTTATAATTTGTCGCCGTGATGAAATATTCGTCGAAAAGCAGCTCGCTTCCGCCGACGATAACCCGGCTGTAGATCGGCGCAGTACCCTCATAGCGCACCTTTGAAGCCTCTACAAGAACATTGAACTGTCCGCGTTCGGCGGTATCCTCGCTCCAGGTTTCGCTCGTCGCGTCAAACGGCATTACAACGCTGTTTTCGCCGTAGGAGCGGATAAGCACGGTGTTAGTGTAGTTGGAATTTTCTTCCCAGAGCATTCTTACGGGGCGGAAGCCGTTTACGCGGAACGAGGTGTTCGCGCCGATATTCGCCGCCTTATAGAAATCAGTGTCGGTGATAAGCTCCGCGCGCTGATAGAACGGTGTTCCCATGCCCTGAACCGAATATGCGTAGTTTCCGTCAAGCTGGAGAGAATAGCCCGTATCCACGGAAATTCCCCATTCTTTAAGGAACGCGTCAATTTTCGGCGTGGAAACAGGGTTGTTTACCGACGCGAAGTACATCAGGTTCTTACCGAAAAGTCCGTTATTGCTCAGCCATGCGTCGATTTTGTCTAGTACCTCGTCGCTGTAATCCATTGTCGGACCGTTTATAACGAGTATCTCATATTCTGCGGGGATTTCCGCCGCAGTATCAACGTCAAGGGTATCCACTATATACGCGTTCTTTTCAAGCAGATTCACGAGCGCGGAATTTTCCGTTTCGCCGAAGCCCGTTGCAAAAGCGACCTTTATCGGATTTACCTTTGTTACGGACATTATCGCGGAGAGCAGCTCCTGTTCGGCGATACTTGTCTGGTCGGTGACCTGATAGCCGTACATTACCATCATCTGCGCGGTCGAAGCGTCGTAGCTGTTGCCGTCCTGAAGCACATAGCGCAGGAAGTCAGAGCCGATATTGAACACCTTGTATCTTTCCGTTTCCTCGCATTCGACAATAAGCTCACCTTCGGAATTTGCACCGTATTTCTCGCTGAAAGACGGATTGGTGAGCAGATCGACATATTCCATGGAATATTTTTTGTTCAGATTTGTGAGATTTTTTACAAATTCAACGGACTGCTTATAAACCGAGCCTGCACTTGTAAGCGTTTCTTCGGTTGAGGTGAAGTAGAAATTTACCGTGCTGTCGGAGCTTTTCGCAAATTCGGACAGCTCTTCACCGAGCGAATAAATTCCTCCGTCGGTAAGATCCGCCTTAACGTCAAAGCGGTCTAACAGCAGGTTGAAGATGACGTTCACAAGCACGATCGCCGCAACGAAAATGACCGTAAACACAACGGAAAGCGAGCCGTACTTGAACTTCTTGTTCTTAAAAGGGTTCTTCTTTCCCCTTTTTTTCTTTCCGGGTTCAGGCTGCGCCGTTTTTTCGGCAGCCTTTTCCGCTTCCTCAGCCCTTGCTTCTTCGGGCTGCGGGATATTCTTCTGTTCTTCTTCCATTTTGCTCCTCCTTATGCCCATCTGCGCTTTTCAAGCACACGGACTGTAAGAAACAGGAAAATAACCGTAACGCTCAGGAAAAAGAGCAGGTTTCCGAGGCTGAAAATGCCGGTCGTAAATTCATAGTAGCGGTCGAAAATCGAAAGAGAAAGGATAACGTCCGAAATTCCCTCTATGGGGATAACGGAAGCTATAGTGTTTATCAGCACCAGCAGCAGGTTTGCTCCGAAGGAGCCTATCGCGGCGATCATCTGGCTTTCAGTAAGGCTTGAGATAAACAGTCCGACAGAAACGAAAACCGCGCCGATAAGCGCAAGCGCAGCAAAGTTGCCGAGTATCATAGCCCAGTTCACTTCCGCAAAAAAGCTCATTACAACGCCGTAGATAAGCATAATGAGATCGCCGAGCAGGAAAACGAGGTACGCTGAAAGGAATTTCCCGAAAACAAGCCCGAAAAGGCTTATCGGCGAGGTCAGCAAAAGCTGGTCGGTTTTCTGCCGCGCGTCGTCCGCAAGCAGACGCATTGTAAGGAGCGGCACGAAAATCATGTAGACATAGAACATCCCAAGGAAAACGCTCGAAATATCGGCGCTTCCGACGCTCAGTGAAAAGCTCCAGAAGAAAATTCCGGAAAAAAGGAACGAAGCGGCAATAAACACATAGCCTATAGGAGCTTTGAAATAGCCGGCAAATTCACGTTTTAATACAGCAAGCATTATATATTCCCCTCCTTACTGAGGCGGTCGAACTTCGCTTCGATTTTCTCCGCGCCGCCGTAAACGTCTCCTGTAGTGAGCTTTAAGAAAACTTCTTCGAGAGTAAGCTCGTTGGAGCGCATCATAAGAATGGGGTAATTCCGCGAGGCGAGCTTCCTGAATACGTCGCGCCGCACATCGCACCCCTCTTTTGCCTCAAGATAATATTCGGAAACGTTTTCCTCGACCTTTCGGTTCACGAAAACGCGCTGCACCTGCGGCACCGACTCAAGCAGCTTTTTTATTTCGCCTTCGCCGCCCTCAGCGTGGATAACCAGCTTATGGTCGGCGGAGAGGTTCTTTGCAAGGGTCTCCGCATTATCGTCCGCAACGATACGCCCTTTATTTATAACAACGATACGGTCGCAGACCGCCTGTACCTCAGGCAGGATATGCGACGAAAGTATAACAGTGTGGTTTTTTCCGAGCCGCTTTATAAGCGTGCGTATCTCGATTATCTGCTTCGGGTCAAGACCTACGGTGGGTTCGTCAAGCACCAGCACCTTCGGATTTCCGACAAGCGCCTGCGCAAAACCGACTCTCTGCTTATAGCCCTTTGACAGGTTCTTTATAAGCCGTTTCCTTACGTCGGTTATTTTCACGATCTCGCATATCTCGTTAAGATGTGATTTTTTCGGGAGCCTGCAGCCCTTTAAGCCGTAAACGAAGTCGAGATATTCGTCAACGGTCATGTCAAAATAAAGCGGCGGCTGCTCAGGAAGATAGCCGATCATTTTTTTAGCTTCTATCGGGTTTTCGAGGATGTCAACATCGTTTATGAACGCCTGTCCCTGCGTAGAGGAAAGATAACCCGTAAGGATATTCATCGTGGTTGATTTTCCCGCGCCGTTTGGTCCGAGAAAGCCGAGGATTTGTCCGTCCTCCGCCTTGAATGAAATGTCGCTGACCGCTTTTTTGCTGCCATAGCATTTCGTCAGATTTTTTACTTCTATCATTTCTTTTGTCCGTTCCTTTCGTGGTACAAAGATGATAATGTTAAGGCAATACGCGCATAATCCCTATGCAGTGCTGTCTTGATGCCGTATATCCTATATTAATCCGCAAAAGTGAAAACTGTATGTTGTACGGCTGAATATATCGGTAAGTAATCAGAATATGGATTTGTCATAGCTCAGCTGCCGCTTCAGCGCGTCGAGGCTTTCAAACCTTTGTTCCCCGCGCAGAAATTCACGCAGCGATACCGAAACACACTTTCCGTAGAGATCTCCCGAAAATCCGATTATATGCGTTTCCATCAGCGCTTCTCCCGTATATCCGACGGTCGGCTTGACGCCGATGTTGGTTATGCCGCGGTAGGTTTTTCCGTCCACAAGCGCCCAGCTTTTATACACGCCGTTTTTCGGCTGAACCATATAGTCAGGAATTTTCTGATTTATCGTCGGAAAGCCGATAGTCCTGCCTATTTCTGCGCCGTGGATAACCGGCAGACAGTATGAAAGCTCATAGCCGAGCAGCCTATTCGCGCGGGTTAGCTCGCCGCTGCGGATAAGCCTGCGTATTTCCGTCGAGCTTACAATCTCGCCGTCAGCCATGACAGGCTCGACGATCTCACATTCAATGCCCAGCTCACGGCAAAGCGTTTTAAGCATATCGGGATCGCCCTCTCCGCCCTTTCCAAAGCGAAAGTCATAGCCGCAGACGACAAACCTTGCGCAAAGCCGCTTTTTAAGTATTTCAGCGGCAAATTCGCGCGCGGAAAGATTTTTTACCTCACCGAAATCGGGCGCAAAAATATAGTCCACGCCGATTTTTTCGAGAAGCCGTTTTTTCTGCTCATGGGTAATTATGCAGCGCCCCTTGCTTTGCTTGAACTTAGGGAGCGCAGTTTTTTCATTGAAGGTAAATATCACCGATTTAAGTCCCGGACGCAGCAATGCGCGCTTTACGACCTCGATGTGTCCCAGATGAAGTCCGTCAAAAAAGCCGAGAGCAACCGCCGAAGGCTGTCCGAGAGTCTGTTCCGTAATGTCCGTCAAGATAAAATTACCCCTTTTAATTCAGAAATGTCGCGCAGGTCAGGCTGAGCAGGGTATGCAGGCTTGTCCGCAGATGTCTCGGCGGGTTTTGTCGCAGGGGTGCTTACATAGAATCGCTGTATCGCCTTGAGGTCGCCGTTTTCCGTCACCTCGCCTATTGCGAGCAGCTCGTCCTTGTCGCTCATTATGCGGTACGCGCCGTCATATTCTCGCTCAAACGCCACGCGCTTTGCGTCAAGCGTAACGCCGTCCCGGAAAAGCCTTGTCTGGTCGTCGTCGAGGAGCGCGCGCGGAAGCCCCTTGTACAGGAAATCCACGGGCATGAGCAGCTTTTCGACCGCCGCCGTTCCGCCCGTGTTGAACGCTTCCTTTACTTCGGACAGCTTATAGCAGTCGCGGAGTCCGAAGTTTCCTGAACGCGTTCGGGTAAGCGCGGTCATCACCGCTCCCGCGCCCGTTTCAACGCCCATATCGTGAATAAGCGTGCGTATATATGTGCCTTTTGAGCATGATATGAGCGCGGTAGCCTTATTGTCGCCGAAATCCTCGAATTTCAGCGAAAAAATCGTTATCGGGCGCGCTTTCCGCTCGACTTCAACGCCCTGACGCGCGAGGTCGTAGAGACGCTGACCGTTCACCTGAACTGCGCTGTACATCGGCGGGGTCTGGAGCTGCTCGCCCTTGAAGCGCTGTTCAAGGATATACTGCATATTCCGGCCGACCTGTATGTCGGAGGTCGAAATTACGGTCCCCGTAATGTCCTGCGTGTCGGTAGTTACGCCGAAGCGCATTTCCGCACGGTATTCCTTGCTTGTATCGGGGCAGAAATCTACCGCTTTTGTCGCGTTTCCCACAAATATGGGGAGAACCCCCTCCGCCATAGGGTCAAGCGTTCCGCCGTGCCCGATTTTTTTCGTTCCGCACAGCTTGCGCATGATTGCAACAACGTCGAAGGAGGTATACCCCTTTTCCTTATAAATACAGATTATACCGTTCATTCAAGCACCCTTCCGATCTCGGCGAGAAGCTGATTTTTCGCTTCTTCGGCGCTTATTCCCTTAAACGAGCAGCCTGCCGCGCGGATATGTCCCCCGCCGCCGAAGGCTCCGCATATAGCCTGAACGTCCGCATAGCTGTTTGAACGCAGCGACGCCTTCCAGCCGTCCTTTTTTTCTTTTAGAACAACACCGATCTCAACGCCCTGAACCTGCCGCGGGATAGCCGATATGCCGTTTACATCCTCAATGTCTACGCTGTCGAGCAGGCTTTTCGGGATAGTTACCACGGCGCATTTTCCGTCGAAATAATATTCCATTTCGCGGTATATGCGTTCTTCAAGGGCAAGACGTTCCCTTGTTTTAAGGTCGAAAAGAACGTAATTGAGCTGCGCGAAGCCGAAGTCAAATTCGAGAAGCTCCGCGGCGATACGGTGCGTTTCCGGTGTTACCGACGAAAACCTGAAGCAGCCTGAATCGGTCGATAGAGCGGTGTACAAACAAGCGGCAATGTCCTTATTCAGAGGGATTTTCATAGCCTTTATGACCTTGAACACCGTCTGTGCGCAGGCGGCGGCGTCCGGCTCGTTCAGCAGCCGCTTTTCGAAGCAGACGTGCGAAAGGTGATGGTCTATGGCAAGCTCCACACGCCCGCCGTACCGTTCGTCAAGTCCGCCCAGAAGCAGGCGGTCGGCAACGTCCACCGAAATAACCGTCTCTTCTTCAAATTCCTCGTCGGGTACGGCGTCCCGCATAAATCCGAAGCGTTCGGAAAAAGGCTCGGCGCAGCGCACATTCGCCTTTTTTCCAACCGAGCGCAGCGCGATACAAAGCCCGCAGGCGCACCCTGCGGTGTCACCGTCGGGATTGGCATGGGAAAGGATAGTGTAGCGGTCGTGTTCAAGCAGGAACTCAGCCGCCTCTTCTATTGTTATTTTTTCGGATGTCATTCGTTGTCCTCTTGCGCTTCTTCGCCGCCCTCGGCGGATTTCGGGAGAGCGTCGATAATTTTGCTTATTTTTTCGTAGTAATCGAGGGAGTTATCAGAGAGGAATATAAGCTCCGGCATTTTCCGCAGCTTTATCCGCGCGTTTATTCTCTTCTTGAAAAAGCCCGCCGCGCCTTTAAGGCACTCAATGGCTTCGTCAGTGCTTTTCTCCTTGCCGAGAACAGAAACATACACCTTGCAGTACGAAAGGTCGTTCGTGATTTCAACGTGTGAAACCGAAACTATCTTGTCCGCAATACGGCTGTCCTTTATCTCGTGCATCGCAACGGAGATTTCGCGTTTTACATCTTCGGTCAGTCTGTCTATATTGTGATTTGCCATAACAAGACCTCCTTAACTGGATCGCATATCAATCCCTGTATTCTTCAACTGCGTAGGCTTCAAAAATGTCGCCTTCCTTTATGTCGGTGAACTTTTCAAGGCTTATACCGCACTCATAACCCTCCGCAACTTCCTTTACGTCGTCCTTGAAGCGGCGCAGACCCGCAATCTTATCGTCGCCGACGATAATTCCGTCGCGTACGATACGTACGCTGCACTTGCGCTCTACTTTTCCCGAAAGAACGTAGCAGCCCGCAACTATGCCGACGTTCGTGATTTTGTACACCTGACGCACTTCAACTCTGGCGAGGTCGATTTCGCGGAATTTCGGAGCGAGCATACCCTTTATAGCGGTCTGGACTTCTTCGATTGCGTCGTAGATTATGCGGTACATACGAATGTCGACGCCGTCGCGCTTTGCGTTTTCGGCCGCCGCAGGGTGCGGTCTTACGTTAAAGCCTATGATTATAGCGTTTGAGGCGTTTGCGAGCATAACGTCGCTTTCGCTTACAGCGCCTACCGCGCCGTGGATAACCTTTACGCGGACTTCCTCATTCGAGAGCTTTTCAAGCGACTGCGTAACCGCCTCGACGGAGCCCTGAACGTCAGCCTTTACGATAAGCGGGAGTGTCTTCATTTCGCCCTCTTCGATATGTGAGAAGAGATTGTCGAGCGTTACCTTCTGATACAGCTTGAACTGTTCTTCCTTTGCGTCGAACTTGCGCTTTTCAACAAGCTCTCTTGCGAGCTTCTCGTCCTCAACTACCGCAAAGGTGTCGCCCGCGCATGGAACTTCGGAAAGACCCGTTATCTCAACAGGAGTGGACGGACCCGCTTCCTTTACGGTCCTGCCCTTGTCGTTGCGCATCGTGCGGACTCTGCCGACAGATGTTCCCGCGATAATTACGTCGCCCGTTCTGAGCGTACCCTTCTGAACGAGAACGGTTGCGACGGGACCTCTGCCCTTATCGAGCTTCGCTTCGATCACCGCGCCCTGTGCAAGACGGTCGGGATTTGCCTTTAATTCAAGCACTTCCGCGGTAAGATTTACCATTTCGAGCAGGTTGTCGATACCCTCGCCAGTTTTTGCGGATACAGGCACGCAGATAATGTCGCCGCCCCATTCCTCGATAACGAGTCCGTGTTCGGTAAGCTCCTGCTTGATACGGTCGGGGTTTGCGCCCTCCTTATCCATTTTATTTATAGCAACGATAATGCTTGTTCCCGCAGCCTTTGCGTGGTTTATCGCTTCGACCGTCTGCGGCATGATGCCGTCGTCGGCGGCAACAACGAGGATAGCGATATCCGTTATGCTTGCGCCTCTTGCGCGCATTGCCGTGAAAGCTTCATGTCCGGGCGTGTCAAGGAAAGTGATGTCCTTTTCACCGGCAACTACCTTATAGGCGCCGATGTGCTGAGTAATTCCGCCTGCTTCTCCGCTTGCTACATTCGCGTTTCTTATGCGGTCGAGCAGCGAGGTCTTACCGTGGTCAACGTGTCCCATTACAACAACAACGGGCGGACGCGGCTGGAGATTTTCGTCCGTATCTTCAACTTCTTCAAAAAGGCGTTCCTCGATCGTTACGATAACTTCCTTTTCGACCTTTGCGCCGAGTTCTTCAGCAACCAGCGACGCGGTATCAAAGTCGATAGTCTGGTTAATGGTACACATTTCGCCCAGACCCATGAGCTTCTTGATCACCTCCGCCGCGTTCACCTTAAGGCGCTGGGCAAGCTCGGAAACTACGATCTCGTCGGGGATCATGACCTTGAGCTGCTGTTTTCTTGCGCGTTCAAGTTCAAGGCGCTTTAGCTTCTGCGCTTCAGTCTCGCGGTTCTTGTTACCGAACTGGCGCTTGTTCTGAGATTTCTGATTTATCTTCTGCTTTTTGGTGAAGCTTTCGTCTCTGCCTCTGCCCTGCCCCTGCGGAGCAATAGTTTCATAGCGCTCGTTGTACTTATCGAGGTCAACATAGCTGCCTCTGGTGTCAACGCGCTTTGTAACCTGTTCGCCGCGCTGAACAGCCTCGCCCTTTACCTTCGCCTTGGGCGGATCATTGGTCTTTACGGCGTTTATATCAACCTTGATTTCGGGCTTAGGCGCGGGAGCAGCGGGACGTCTGTCGCCGGATCTGCGGTCGTTCTGCGGTCTGTCACCGAATTTACGTTCGCCCTGCGCGCGGTCGGAATTGAACGGCTTACGCTCTCCCTGCGGTCTGTCACTGAATCTGCGTTCACCCTGCGGACGGTCGGAGTTGAACTGCTTGCGTTCGCCCTGCGGCTTGTCACCGAACTTGCGTTCGCCCTGCGAACGGTCGGAATTGAACTGCTTGCGCTCGCCCTGCGTCTTATTTTCCTGCTTTTGGACAGGCTTTTCCTCAGCCTTTGGCTTAGCTTCAGCTGCGGGAGCGGTTTTTCCGTCCTGCTTAACGGGCTTTTCTTCAGCCTTGGCAGGCTTTTCCTCAGGCTTAGCAGGTTTCTCCGCAGGCTTTTTCTCCGCTTTTGGCTGCTTTTCTTCCGCTTTGGGAGCAGTTTTCTTTTCGCCCGCAGCGAAATAAGCGTCAAAGTTCTTAACCTGATTCTTCTGCGAAAGCTGTTCGAGAAGAAGGTTCATTTCACTCTCGGTAATGCTTCCCGCGGGCTTTTTTTCCGCGCCGGTAAGCGATTTTACCATTTCAACGACCTCGTTCGCGGAAAGGTTAAGGTCTTTAGCCGCGTCCTTGATCTTGCATTTTTGTTCCTTTTGTGTCATTCGATGTCCCCCAGACTTAACATGATTTGGTTATGGATTGAAACAGCCCCTCGTCGAGGACTGCAAGTATACCTGTCTGCTTTCCCATTATCTGCTTTATTTCCGACATTGAAGAGGTCGGAGAGCAAACGGGAACGCCGTATTTTTCACAGATGAACCGAACTTCCTTTTTCGACTTTTCGGAAAGGTCCTCCGCGATTATAACGCCCGCGACCTTTGATGCGGGCTTTTTGATTTCCTCGGTCACTGAATCGAAGCCGTACAGCAGTTTCCCTGCCCGCCGGCACAGACCGAGCGTTCCCAAAAAATTATTCAAGCTTTTCTATCTCCTGTCTGAGCTGTTCGTAAACCTCGGACGAAATAGCGCATTTCAGCGAGCGTTCGAGGCTCCTGCGCTTCTGCGCTTTAAGGAAGCATTCCATATCGCGGCATATATAAGCGCCGCGCCCCGATTTTTTTCCGGTTTCGTCAATTGAGATTTGGCCGTCCTTGCTTCTGACTACGCGCAGCATACCTTTTTTTCCGAGCATCTCGTCACAGCCGAGACATTTTCTAAGAGGTTCGGTTTTTCCCATAGGCTTAGCCCTCAAAGAAGCCGCTTTCGGGCTTTATATCGATCTTGAAGCCTGTAAGGCGTGCGGCGAGTTTTGCGTTCTGTCCCTTATTGCCGATAGCGAGCGAAAGCTGGTTATCGGGAACGACTACCGAGCAGGCTCTTACTTCCTCGTCGGGAATATCGACGCTTATTACGTCGGCAGGCTTGAGCGCCTGCTTGATAAATTCCTTCGGGTCGTCGCTGTACTTTACAACGTCAATTTTTTCGCCGCGAAGCTCCTCGCAGATCTTGGAAATTCTGCTTCTCTGCGGACCTATGCACGCGCCGAGCGCGTCTACATTTTCATTGTTGCTGATAACGGCGATCTTGCTTCTTGAGCCGGGTTCGCGGCTTATCGAGCGAATTTCGACAACGCCCTCATAGATTTCGGGAACCTCAAGCTCGAAAAGCCGCTTGATAAGGTCGCGGTGAGTTCTTGAAATGCGCAGCGTAGGACGGCGGTCGTTTGCGGACACGCCCGAAACAAATACCTTTACAATATCCCCCGTGTTGAGAACGTCGTTCGGGAGCTGATCGCTCTTGAAGAGCATTACCTCGTTTCCGTTTATCATTACGGAAGCGTTGCCCGTAGCGGGTTCTACCTTTATAACAGAAGCGGAAACCGCCTCGTTTTGCAGGCCTCCCCACTGTTCGACAAGCTGGCTGCGTTCGACCTCCTTTATGCCCTGCTTGATGACCTGCTTTGCAGTCTGCGCGGCAATTCTGCCAAACTTCTTGGTGTCAAGCTTTATCGGGCAGGTGTCGCCGATATTATAGCGCTTGTTTACATTTCGGGCTTCTTCAAGCGAAATTTCATTCGCGTCGTCAAGAACCTCCTCAACAACCGTTTTCTGTATAGATACGTCAAATTTGCCTTTTGTAATATCAATGTCGAAATTTACGTTCTCGCTTCTGGGGTAATCCTTCTTTATTGCTATGACAAGCGCGGTCTGGATCTTTTCGACAAGCAGCTCCGGTTCGATACCTTTTTCCTTTGCAACTGCCGCGAGAGCCTCGAACAGCTCGCCTGTTCCTGATGATTTAGCCATTTTTCCGTTGTCCTCCTTGATGTATTTAGACAGCGCCGCATAACCTTTCCGAGGCGCTGCCGAAAGTTATAAGTCCGAATTTATTTTTACGCAGTCCGAAACCGCGAAGCTTTCCTTTTCGCCGCCGTCTTTTGTGAGCGTGAACGAAGCGGTCTTATCGTCATAGTCTGAGAGCATTCCGAAAATGCTTACCTCCTTGCCCTTTTCGTCGCGGACGGTAACGCGTATCCTCTCGCCTATGCATGCGCGGAAATGTTCGGGTCTGCGAAGCCGCTTGGTAAGCCCCGGAGAGCCTATTTCGAGAATATCTATCTTTCCGATAAAATCCTGTTTATCGATCAGCTTGTTGAGCGGCTCTGAAACCTCCTCGCACTCGTCGCTGTCAATACCGCCGTCCTTATCGAAAAGTATCCGAAGATACCACATCGCGCCTTCCTTTTCAAAGCACACGTCCCAAAGCTTATAGCCCTTTTCTTCAAGTATAGGCGCAGCAAGCGCATAAGCGCGCTCCTCAATGCGACCGCTGTTTTTATTTTTCTTTTCTGCCGTAGCCGACACCCCCTTTACAAACAAGAAAGACCGGATTTTGTCAACCCAGCCTTTCTTTTACTATACTGTTCATATTATACTGCAAAATACACGCTTTGTCAAGGGTTTACATGAAAAAATTTGATTTTTTCGCAGTGCGGGAAGGATGCGGGAAACACATCCCGCGTTTTACGACGCGGGACGCGCGATAACAAAGCTGCGGCGGGCTTCGGCAAATACGAAGCGTGTATGCGCGTCTGCGCGCGGCAATAATCATCAGCGTTTTTTCAGGGCAGGGATAAATTTGCCGGCTGCGGTTTAACCTTTGTTTCAATGGGCAGTTCGGCAAAACGGGCTTTGTGCGCGGCGCCCTGCTGCCCGCGAAGCGGGCAGCAGGCAAGGGGCGGCGGCTTTGCCGCCGCCTGCCGCATTTGGCGAAGCCAAATGCGGCGAGCCGCGCAGGTTCGCCGAACGCTGCATTTCCGGACGGCGGCGTTTCGGAGAGTACGGGAGAGCAGAGCAGATTGAAAGCCGCCCTCTCAATGCGAAAAAGCGTCAGTTTTCCTAGGGATACCCCGCAGGCAGCTCTGCCGGTCCTTTCTTCGCCCCCGCTGCGGCTTAAATCTATTTGTAATACCTCCAACACCGTAAAACGGCGCCGTTTCAGGGATCGCGCAGATACCCTTCATTACGCAGCCTCGTCAAAATCTACGGCGTATATATTTCATCGTCGGTCAGGGGTATTTCTCCGTTTTCCTGCTCGAACCGTTTTATTTCGCGCTTTACCAGCAGCTCTATCATGTTCGTCATGGAACGGTTTTCCGCTTCGGCAATCTTCTTTATTTTGGCATGGTCGGTAAGGTTCAGCCGCAGGGTGAATTGTGATTTTATTACGGGCATTACGGTTCTCCTTGTCATTTCTTTGTACAGTCACAATGATACCACCCTGCTGTCTTTTTGTATGGTGTCATATTGACACCATACATAAAATGTGCTATAATAAACAAAATATACGTTTTGTATGAAAAGGAGCGCATGATGGACGTGAAAAAAGTACTTGAGATGACTGCCGCACAAAGCGGAGTAACCGTCGCGGAGGTACGACGGGAAATAGCCGCCGCTATAGACGCGGGAATGAGAAGCACGTCGCCCGAAGCCGTTCTTTTTTGGAAAAGCGTTCCGAGGAGCGGTGAAAAGCCTACGCCTGAAGAACTGCTTGACTTTTTTGAAAAAAATTACCCCGCCGACTTGTGACAGCCGGCGGGGCTTGTGTTATTCTACCGATTTCAGCGCTTCGATCATGTCCACATTCTTAAGCCGTTTATGCATGACAAGCGTTACGAGTACGGAAAATCCGACGGTAAGCACGGCGGCAAGGATGTAGCTGCCGGCATAGATATTCCGTCCGAACATTACAAAATCGACCTCCGCCGTTGTAATGACGAAATTTGCTAGGAATACGCCGAGTATAAGCCCGACCGCTGTTCCGAGCAGCGTAAGCAGAATGTTTTCTCGGAAAATGTACGCGTCAACTTCTTTATCAAAGAATCCGAGTACCTTCAGCGTTGCAATTTCTCGTATGCGCTCTGTTATATTGATGTTTGTGAGATTATACATTACTATAAAGGCGAGCGCGCCTGCCGCCGCGATGATTACCCAGATAACGTAATTCAGAGCCGTCAGCATATTCTGATAGGTCCCCATGATCGCCGATGAGAAGGAGACTGCGAGAACGCCGTCCGTTTCAAGCAGCTTTTCGGCAAGCCCGTCCTCGCCCTCTTCGCCTAGGTTGTGGGTGAAATATATCGCGTTATAATCGGGTTCCGTGCCGAAAAGCCCGCAATATGTCTGTTCGGTCATGTATACATAGTGTCCGGGATAGTTTTCGAACGCCGCAGTGAGCGTTACTTCATATTTTTCCGTATCGGATTCACTTATCGTGAGCATATCTCCGATTTTAAGTCCTCCGAGAAGGAGAGAGGATTTCTCGTCAATGTAGATGTCTCCGTCTTTAAGGACGTATTCCTCGCCCGTTATGCGGTCGCGCAGCGTCATGAAGTCCGAAAAGCGTTCGGATTCAGAAGGTACGGCGATATAAGCGCTGACCTTGCGTCCGTCCGCTGAAATTGTCATCTGTTTCTGGTACACCTTTACGCTTTCACCGGTTTCCGAGAGAATATCGTGCAGGTTCTGCTCGGCTTCAGGATATTTCTTTCCGTCGTAAACAGCAATTCCATCATAGCGCTGGAGATCGCCGTACTGAATGCGGATTATGTCGTTTATGCTGTCAAACAGCGCAAATCCGGTGAGCAGCAGCGCTGTGCAGCCCGCAATTCCCACAACGGACATGAACATTTTCCGTTTGTATCTGAAAAGGTTGCGCGCTGTTACCTTGTTGCTGAAGTTTAAGCGCTTCCAGATGAATTGGATTTTTTCCAGAAAAATACGTTTTCCTGTTTTAGGAGCCTTCGGGCGCATAAGCTGCGCTGCTTGTTCGGAAAGCGCCGAACGGCAGGCGGAGAACACCGTCGCCGTTATCGCAAAAAGACTGACCGCTACCGATATTATCGCCGTAGGAAAGTCTATCGGCAGGTAAAGCTCAGGAAGGTCGTACATCATGCCGTAGGCGGTTATGATAACGAACGGGAACAGCTTCATTCCGACGATAACGCCGAAAACCGCACCCGTAAGAGTAGCCGCAGCAGCGTAGAACATATATTTCCAGATTATTTTTCCGTTTGAATAGCCGAGAGCCTTCAGCGTACCTATCTGAACGCGCTGTTCCTCGACCATTCGGGTCATTGTCGTAAGGCAGACGAGAGCCGCGACAAGAATGAAGAAAACGGGGAACACCGCCGCGATATTGTTGATTCGCTGGGCATTTTCGCCGTATTCGGAGTAACCCGGATTGTCGTCACGCGTGAAAACGTACCATTCGGGCTTTTCAAGGTCGGCAATTTTTTCCTCCGCGTCGGCAAGCTCGCGCTTTGCGTCGCTTATTTTCTCATCCGCCTCGGCTTTTCCGTCCTCAAGCTCCTTTTCGCCTTCCGCGTAATCGGAAAGTCCCTTTTCATAGTCAGCTTTTCCGTCGGCAAGCTCCTGCCTTGCGTCGGCAAGCTCGCGCTTTGCGTCTTCAAGCTCGCGCTTTGCGTCCTCAAGCTTCTGCTTTGATTCTTCAAGTTCCTTTTTTCCGTCGGTATATTGCTGCTCCGCGTCGGCAAGCTCCTTTTCCGCGTCGGCGAATTTCGCTTCCGCCTCTTTTTTCTCGTCTTCAAGCTGCCGCTTTGCGTCGGCAAGCTGTTCTTTTGCTTCATTGAGCTGTTTTTTCCCGTCGTCAAGCTCCGCCCTTGCGCTGTCAAGCTGCTCCTTTGCCTCGCTGAGCTTCTTTTCGTTCTTATCCAGCTTGGCTTTTGCATCATTTATCTGCTCCTGTGCGGCAGATATCTGCTGTTCGCCCGCGTCAAGCTGCTGCTTTGTGGAGTCGAGCTGTGATTTCGCCGCGTCAAGCTGTGCCTTTGCCTGCGTATATGCGGCAAATCCTGCGTCATATTCGGCTTTCGCCTGAATGTACATGGGATTTGTTTCGCCGAGCAGCTGTCCGAGCTGATCCACCTGAACCTTAGCCGCGTCGAGCTGAACCTTCTGCTCGTCAAGCATGGCGGCGTTTTCGTTATACACTGCAAGCCCCGCTTCGTACTGCTCTTTTCCATCCTTAAGAGCGATATAGCTGTTCATGAACTGCTTATAAGCGGCGTTATACTGCTCTTTTCCCTCGTCGAACTGCTTTTTTCCGTCTTCATATTCGGCAAGACCCTTTTCATATTCGGTTTCGCCGTCCTTCAGCTTCTGCTCGTTTTCGTCGATTTCCGCTTCGCCGTCCTTTATTTTCTGTTCAGCTTCGGCAATCTGCTCGGCATATTCTTTTTTCGCTTCTTCGAGGTCGGCGCAGCCCTTGTCGATCTCCCTGCGGGCGTCGGCAAGTTCTTTTTCTGCGTCTGCTATCTGCTGTTCGCCGTCTGCTATCTGCTGTTCGCCGTCTGCAATTTCCCTTTCCGCGTCCGCTATCTGCCTCTCGCCGTCTTCGATTTCCTTTTTCGCGTCGTCAAGCTGCTGCTTTGCGTCGGCAAGCTCCTTTTCTCCGTCCGCTATCTTGTCGTCGGCTTCTTTTTCGGCGTCGGAAAGCTCCTTTTTTGCATCATCCAGCTTTTCGTTTGCTTCGGAAACGATGTCGTCATACCGACCGTCCTCCCGCTCTTCCGCTGTTTTTTCTATAACATCGGTCAGCTGCTCTATACGGCTGTCGTATTCGTCGTCGAAAGTGTAAAGACCGTCAAGCTCCGGAAAACGCAGGTACACCTCCGTATTGTATTCCACACAGAAATTCTTTTCGGGAACAAAATATACCGAAGAAATCGAGCCGTTTCCGACGGTCGTGCTGCCATAGCCTGTTTTGTCTATGTACATGGGAGTTTTTACCGTTCCGACTATTGTATAGGTATCGACGGAAAGCATGTCGTCGGGCTTTTCGCCGTTTCCGTCAGTAAAAGTAACGACTGTTCCGACAGGCAGGCGTCCTTTCATTCCGCTGTCGGATGCAAGGCACTCGTTTTCATTTTCGGGATAGCGCCCTGCCGTAAGCGTAAGGCAGTTGACCTTATCGCTGTTTTCTCCAAGGGAAATTACGCGCGCCGCGACAGGCGAGGCTGACTCCGACGAAGCCAGAACGTCGGTAAAATACGAGGGATATACCTCCGCGCCGTCCAGCTTTTCAAGCGCGGCAATATCGTTTTCATCAAATCCGTAGGTTGAGACAAGGCGGAAATCCATAAGCGAGGTTCGGTCGAAATACCTGTCGGCGGTCAGCCGCATATCGGGCGCCGCCGCTTTTACGCCTGAAAAGAAGCCTACGCCTATCGCAACTATACCGAAAATGGACAGGAATCTGCTTTTTGTTTTTCCTATCTCTCTGAAAGCGCTCTTTCTGAGTGCGTTTTTCATAGCTTTGTTCCTTTCTTCTTACACCGTGGGATACTGCTCCGGCGCAGGGCGGGCGCGCCGCGTGCTGCTCCGCAGCACGCGGCATTGTGCGCCTTCGGCGCACAATGCGCCGCTGCCGCTTTGCGGCAGCGGCGGCGCGCCCGCCCTGCGGCGGAGGAGAAGTATCCGCGCCGACAGCAGCCTGCACGGACATTGCCGCCCGCACAAACGCTGAAAAAGTGAAAATTACGGCAGAGTTTAGCCCCGCCGTAATCCTCCCCTATTTACTTATCGCCTGTTTCCTGCGCATACTTTGCACGTATGCGGTGTTCAAGACCGGCGATTATATTTTCTCTTGTACGCTCGTCGGGGTTAAAGAGAAGCGCGATCGTGCCGCTGCTTTCCGTCCGAGAAATCAGATACCACAGGTTTTCGCCCGTTGAGTCGTGTGCAACGGCGGTAACGTCGGCTTTAAGCTCTGTTTCGTTTACATATGGTTCAAGCTCCGTAACGGTTTTCAAGCTTATTGTTATAAGACGCTTGCGCTTGCGCTGTCCGATTATTTTGTCAATGTCCAGGTCGTCATTGGTAACGATATATTCATATTCGACATTGGTTCCGTCGATGAGGTATTTCGTGAGCCATACCGATGCAATCACCGCAACAAGCCCGAGCGTAAGCACTCCGGGTCCGAAAATGAGATAAGCAAACACTATTACCGCAATAACAACAAGGTTCAGCGCGATTATAGCCCCCCGCAAAAAGAAAACCTTTCCGTCGGGAACTTTTGATATAAGCTGTTCGGAAAATCTGTCCATAATTGATTGTCCTTTCATGTAATATTTTTATTATATCACATTTCAACAAATAATACAAGGGGGATTAGTGCATATTTCCGAGGATTTTCACATTTCAATACCGTCAACATTATTTTCGCAGGATCATTGGTATTACGGACTATTGTTAAATTCAACAAAAAAATCATTCTTTTGAGAATAAAATCCGTTTATTTTTGTACAATCCGACAAAAAAGCTGTTACTGCCAAGCCTGCCGAAAGTTTGTTGTGCGCTGTACTTGACTTAACCGGAAAAATATACTATAATAAGTATATGTAACATATTACGGGCGAACGGCGCGCAGTCTTTGTGCTATGTTGCCTATAATTAAACGGGAAAGGTAAGGTAATACTATGGGCAATATAACCCTGATCACGGGCGGGGCAGGGAGCGGGAAGACCAGATGGGCGATTTCCTACTTCAAGACCTGCGATAACGTCCTGTTTATCAACACGGGAAGCCGTATAAGCGATGAAACCATGCACAGAATGGAATATTCCAACAAGCAGAATAATGTGGAATGGGAGGTGGCGTCCGAGGTCGATGACCCCGTTCCGCTTATCAAGGACCATAAGTTCTTCATTTTCGACAGCCTGGGCTCGTACACTTCGGCAGTTATGCGCAGGGTCGCAAAGGACGTTGAAAATATAACGCCCGACGAACACGCCGAAATCAAGAAAATCGTGGTTGACAGCGTTATCGAATGCATGAAAAAGGTCGAGGAGCTTAACGGCGCAATGGTAATAATCTCAATTGAGCCGGGCTTTTCCGTCTGCCCGAAGGATCCCGAGCAGATAGCGTTCCGCGAGATAATGGGCGCAGTAAATCAGCGTATCGCAAACACCGCTCAGGAGGTTTACCTCTCCGCAAGCGGAATCCAGTTCAGAATAAGATGAGAAAGGGAGAAAAACCATGACAATCGACCAGTTAATCAACTTTGCAAGAAGCAAGAATGCGTCCGATATTCACCTTACCGTGGGCGCGCCCACATCTATCCGTATAAACGGCGAACTGAAGAAGTTTGACGGAATGGACGAGGAAGTCGTAAGCCGCACCATTCTCTCCATGCTCTCTGCAGAGCAGGAAAAGCGTCTCGGCGCAGGCGAGGATATCGACTTTTCGTTCACTGCACAGAGCGGCGGCCGTCAGAGAGTAAACGTTTATCACCAGAACGGCGGAAAGCTCGCCGCAGCGATCCGTCTGCTCAACGAGCATATCCCCTCTTTTAAGGACATCTGCCTGCCGCAGGCGGCGATCGACCTTACCAAGGAGCTGAAAGGGCTTATCCTTGTAACAGGTCCTACCGGTTCGGGTAAGTCCACGACGCTTGCGACAATGGTCGACCAGATTAACCAGACACGTCCCTGCCATATCCTTACTATAGAAGACCCTGTTGAATATGTATATCAGCCGAAAATGGCGACGATTCATCAGCGCGAGATAGGAACGGACGTTCCGAATTTCGACTATGCGCTGCGCAGCGGTCTGCGTGAAAACCCCGACGTTATCCTTGTCGGCGAAATGCGCGACTATGAAACTATCCAGCTTGCAATAACCGCAGCCGAAACGGGTCACCTCGTACTCGGAACGCTCCACACGACGGGCGCGGCTCAGACGATAAACCGTATTATCGACGTATTCCCGTCCGACGTTCAGAACCAGATACGCTCCCAGCTTTCGGGAAATCTGCGCGGCGTAATCTCGCAGATGCTCGTTCCCATGAAGAATATCGAAAGAGGAAGAACCGCCGCGTTTGAAATCCTTATCAACAACGACGCTTCCGCTAACAATATCCGCGCGGAAAAGGTTCACCAGCTTGAACAGGTAATGGCTTCCAACGCGTCTATCGGTATGAGAACAATGAACGAGAGCTTAAAGCGCCTTGTCCGCGACGACGTTATCTCCAGAGAAACAGCGCTCACATATAGCCCCGACAAGGACGAACTCCGCAAGATATTCTAATGATTTCTAAAGCGCTTTTAAGGGCAGCAGGGTGTTTTTTCGCCCTGCTCCTGTTTTTGGAACAGCTTTGTATCCCCGCAGAAGCGGTCTCGCACACAAATCTACTGCGGACGACGCTCAACCCCGACGCATACTCGCTTTTTGAGATAAACGGTTATACCGTGACAGCCCGCGGAAAATATACCAACGACAGGCTTGCAAAGATTTTTGTTTCCGCAGGGGATATAGGCGCAATGAGCTTTTCCGCACATGCGGACGGCAGCTATGAAGCCGAATTTACAGTAAGCTCGGTAAGCGACATGTCCGCCCTCGCGCTTACATTCAATTCGGGTTCGACTATATCCTATCCGCTGTATTCCGATGAAAACGGGCTGTATTTCCCTCAGAATGAGCTTGTAACGGAAAACCGGCAGGTTTTTGAAAAAATCTACGACGCGCCGAGACTGGCGGCAGGATATTATCTTTCGGCTTCGGGGGATACGGACAAAATAGCCGAAGTCCAGAGACAAGTGAAGCAGATATCCGACTCGGTGACCGACGGTCTGGAAAGCGACTACGATAAGGCGCGTGCGCTTGCCGGATATGTCGCGGCTCATGTGAGCTATGACATGGACGCGCGCAATAACAGCGTCACCGAGGAAACGGTTTCCATCGAGCATACGCTGAAATACGGAAGGACTGTCTGCATAGGCTTTGCAAATCTTTACTGTGCGCTGCTTCAGGCGCAGGGTATCGACGCGGTTAATATCAAGGGCGGAAGCACAGGCGGCGGCGTGAGCTACGAAAGTCTTACCGATGGGCTTCAGAACCACGAATTTACAGCGTTTTTCTTTGAAGAGGAAAATCGCTGGGTCTGGGTGGACAGCTGCTGGGACGGAAGCGGCACCTATCAGAACGGCGAATTTCTCAGAAATATCCCTCACGAAAAATATTTTGATATAACTGACGAGGCGCTGTCCTTTGACCATAGGGCTGACTACGCCGAGCGCAGGGATTTCTTTAACGCGGAGGCTGCCGAACAGGAAAGTTCAACAACATCCGCCGAAACGACTGTCCCCGAAAGCGTACCCGAAAAGACAACAACAGCCGCTTCAACCGAACAAATCACGGGAAGCGCTGAAATTTCCGCAAAAAACGAAAAAACGGAGTCCGAAACTCCGCTTATCATCACAATAGTCTTGCTCAGCGCGGGAATTGCCGCGCTTGCAATATTTATTTTTCATGGAAGGAAAACATAAAATGGTAGTAATCGAACTCGAAAACGGAAAAAAGATTAAGCTTGAGCTTTATCCGGAAGCTGCGCCCGAAACGGTCAAGAATTTTGAGGAGCTTGTCGAAAAAGGTTTCTATAACGGGCTTACTTTCCACCGCGTTATCAGCGGATTTATGATTCAGGGCGGCTGCCCCAACGGCAACGGCACGGGCAACTCCGGCACGCACATCAAGGGCGAATTTCTCGCCAACGGCGTTGTGAACAACCTCAAGCATACGCGCGGCGTGCTTTCTATGGCGCGCGCGGCAGACCCGAACTCGGCAAGCTGCCAGTTCTTCATCATGCATGAGGACGCGCCCTATCTTGACGGAAACTATGCCGCGTTCGGTAAGGTAATCGAGGGAATGGACGCGGTTGATGAGATCGCATCCTGCGAAACGGACTACTCCGACAAGCCCGTCAAACCCGTAGTTATGAAAAAGGTTACGATTGAGAAGTAGTCGGAACTATAAGAAATATGGGGCATGGCGGTTGCTTTGCCCTATATTTTTTAATGCGGCGCGGAAGCGGTACAAGGAGATGACAGAGCTTTTGTATTTTGTGCAGAAAAATCGTCAGCCGCCCGCTTTATCTGCTTACGGCTGCCGGCAATAACAAGTTGACAAAAAAGCTGCGCAGGAGTATAATAAAAGGTGATAAAACAAACCCAAATCACGCAGAAAGGCAGAAAAATGGCAAAAGAAAAGGAAACCATACATAGGACAAGCATCGGCGGACAGGCTCTCATCGAGGGAATAATGATGAAGGGTCCCGAAAAGACCGCAATGGCAGTGCGCTGCAAGGATGGCAGCATAGCCGTCGAGGAAACTCCGGGAAAGGGCAAAAAATGGTATAATAAGGCGCCGTTCATACGCGGCTCGGTTAATTTTATAAGTCAGCTTTCAGAGGGCTATCACTACATTTCCCGCTCGGCGGAGGTTTCGGGCGTTGCAGAAGAGGACGAAGACGAGGAGCTTTCCCGCTTTGAAAAATGGCTCGACGATAAGTTCGGCGAAAAGCTCATGAGCATTGTGATGGGTATCGCAATGGTGCTAGGTATAGCGCTTGCAGTAGTGCTGTTCGTGTTCGTGCCGACGTGGCTGTTCATGTTTATACAGTATCTTTTCGGCGAAACGGATATTTCCGCGTTCCAGTCGCTTTTTGAGGGTATTCTTAAAATAATTATTTTTGTGGCATACATGGCGCTTACCGCGCTTTCAAAAGACGTAAAGCGGATGTACGGCTATCACGGCGCAGAGCATAAAACGATAGCCTGCTACGAGGCGGGAAAGCCGCTTACCGTTGAAAATGTCCGCCCCATGCGCCGCTTTCACCCGCGCTGCGGAACAAGCTTTATCTTCCTTGTTCTGCTCATAAGCATTCTTATTTACTCAATATTTCCTATTACAAACGCTTTTTTTGTTGACGCATTTGGCGTAAGCGAAGCAATCGCAATGATACTGCGCGTTTCGTGCAAGATACTGCTGCTCCCCGTTATCGTCGGAATCTCCTATGAGGTTATCCGTATCGCAGGGCGCTATGATAATATCGTTACACGTATCGTTTCTGCGCCGGGACTTGCCCTCCAGCGAATCACCACAAAAGAACCCGACGACAGCATGATCGAAACGGCTATCGCGGCTATGGAGCGCGTTATCCCCGAAAATAAGGACGAGGACAGATGGTAAGCGCAAGACAGGCTGTTTTCGAGCTTTGCACTATGCTTAAGCTCGGAGACATTGAGGACACGGCTTTTGAGGCAAAAGAAATCTTCCGCGAGATAACGGGAAGACTGCCCCTGCTTTCAGATGAAATAACGCAGGAACAACTCGGTGAAATGCTGCTGCTCGGAAAACAGCGAGCCGACGGCGTTCCTCTACAGTATCTTTTCGGGAAATGGGAGTTTTTCGGACTGCCTTTCTTCGTCGGAGAGGGCGTGCTTATACCCCGTCCCGAAACCGAGCTTCTCGCACAGCTCGCCGTTGACGAACTGAAAAACGGTGGAAATATGCTGGATCTTTGCAGCGGGACGGGCTGCGTAGCCATTTCCGCCGCGAAAAACACATGCGCAAGGATTTACGCGGTCGAGCTTTATGACGAGGCATATTCATACCTCGAACGCAATATTATTGAAAATAAGGCGGATGTTACTGCGATAAAGGGCGACGCACTGGACCCGGCGCTTCTTTCGGAGCTGACATTCAGCGTAATAACGGCAAATCCGCCGTATCTTACCCGACAGGAAATGAATGAGCTTCAGCGCGAGGTTCGGCACGAACCCGAAACCGCGCTTTTCGGCGGCGAGGACGGGCTGGATTTCTACCGTCGGCTTGTGCCGCTCTGGAGCGGTCGGCTCGACAAGGGCGGTATACTTGCTTTCGAGGTCGGCGACGGTCAGTCGGAGGATGTTAAAGCGCTTCTGGAAAACGAGGCGCTTCGCACGGAGATAATCCCTGATTTACAGGGTATCTGCCGCGTCGTTTTTGGCAGAAAAATGTAAAAAACGGTTGACTTGACGTATTGTTCATGTTATAATAAACATATCCCGATTTACTTCGTAAATCTCGGCTTCGCCGTTTGCAGGGCTGCGCCCTGCGGATATGTTATGATATTTGAAAATTTTTTCGGAGGTAAAATCATGTACGGTTATTCTTATTACAGCGGTGCCACCGCAGCGGCTATTCTTGCTATCATCTTTATTGTTGCGGCTTTAGCGGGAGGAATTGCGCTATACTTCACAGTTTTCAGCAAGAAAAAAGACGGAAAATACACGGGCTTTATGAAATGGCTCTATGATTTTGTTCACTTCCGCGTACTTACCGTAGAAGCTGTAATGAAGATTACATATCTCTTTGCGGCTATTGCGGTTACGCTCACTTCTTTCCTGCACTTCCAGAATGGTCTTATCGGACTTCTTCTCTGTCCTCTCCAGATAATTCTGGGCAATATTATTGTAAGAATTGCATATGAGTTTGCTATTATGCTCATACTTATCACTAAAAATACAACCGAGATCAATGCAAAAATGAAGAGTGAAAACGGCGAGATCAAGAATGATCTTTTCAACGCTTCTCTCCCCGTTCCGGAAAAGAAAGTTAAACCCGCCGCTCCTGTAAAAGGCGCAAAATTCTGCTCCGGCTGCGGCAAGGCGCTTGACGCTGACGCAAAATTCTGCGACGGCTGCGGCAAAAAGTGCGACTGATTTTTAAATAAAGCAAATGTTAATCCCCGGAACAGCAGCGTTCCGGGGATTTTTCTGTATAAAATTCCCTGTTCGGCACAAAATAACAATAAAATTTCTTGGAGGCGTTTTATGAACGAAATGTTTTGTTTTCAGTGCCAGCAAACCGCGCACAACACCGGCTGTGAAGGAAAGATCGGCGTCTGCGGAAAAAAAGCGGATACAGCGAACTATCAGGATGAGCTTGTCGGCGCGCTTATCGGGCTGGCGAAAACCGCGGAGCATGGCAATCCTACGGACCGCACTGATGAGCTTATGCTGAAAGGGCTTTTTACCACAATAACAAACGTAAATTTTAACAACGAAACAATTAAAAAGCTCAAAACTGAAATTGAACAAGAAAAGGGTCGGATAAATTCCGAGCGCTTTGAGGACTACGACATGAAAAAGCTCTGGGACGAGCATCAAGATGTGCGTTCCCTGAAATCCCTCATACTTTTCGGTATAAAAGGCATGGCGGCGTACGCCTATCACGCTTTTATCCTAGGAAAGACCGACAAGGAAGTAAACGAATTTTTCTACAAGGCGCTGCGCGCGATAGCCGACGAAAGCGATCCCGACGTCCTTCTTTCGCTTGTGCTTGAAACAGGTCGGGTAAACCTAAAATGCATGGAAATGCTCGACGCAGCGAATACGGACGCATTCGGAGATCCTGTCCCGACAGAGGTTCCCCTAACTATTGAAAAAGGTCCGTTCATCGTCGTAAGCGGACACGACCTGCACGATATGAAGCTGCTGCTTGAACAGACAAAGGACAAGGGCATAAATATTTACACGCACAGCGAGATGCTGCCCGCGCACGGCTATCCGGAGCTGAAAAAATATCCTCATCTGAAAGGAAATTTCGGCACAGGCTGGCAAAACCAGCAGTCGGAATTTCACAACATTCCCGCGCCCATTCTTTTCACCACGAACTGCATCATGCCCGTTCGGCAGAGTTATTCCGACCGTGTTTTCACCACGTCGATAGTTTCCTACCCCGAAATGGTGCATATCGGAGACGACAAGGATTTCTCGCCCGTTATAAAAAAAGCAATTGAATGCGGCGGATATGACGAGGACAGGCACATGACGGGAATGAACGGCGGAAGCACGGTGACAACAGGCTTTGCGCACAACGCGGTTCTTTCCAATGCGGCAAAAATCGTTGAACTTGTGAAAAACGGCAAGATAAAGCACTTTTTCCTTATCGGCGGATGCGACGGAGCCGCACCGAGCAGAAGCTACTACACCGATTTTGCCAAGCTGACTCCGCCCGACACCATAATCCTGACTCTCGCCTGCGGGAAATACCGCCTTAATGATCTGGATTTAGGAAGCATAGACGGAATACCGCGCATCCTCGACTGCGGTCAATGCAACGACGCATACAGTGCAATAAAAATTGCGGCTGCTCTCACCGAAGCGTTCGGCTGCGGAGTCAACGACCTTCCCCTGACGCTCGTGCTCTCATGGTACGAACAAAAGGCTGTCTGCATACTGCTTTCTCTCCTTCACCTCGGCATAAAGAACATCTATCTCGGTCCGACGATCCCCGCGTTTGTTTCGCCGAATGTGCTGAAGGCTCTTGTAGACAGCTATCAGATTACCCCGACAAGCACGCCTGAGGATGATTTGCGGAACATACTCGGAAAGTAGTTAAACTTAACGCGGCTTGCAGATTTAGAGCCGAACCGCAGCGCTCGCTGACAAGAGGGGCTTCAGTCTCCCTTGATGCGGCGAGCGCTTTTGTGGTATGCTGTTCATTTTCACAACAGTGCGGCGGCTTCCTTGTCGATCATGTCCTTTGCTTCCGGCACAATGCTCTCAAAGACCGCGCCTCGGACAATAAAGCGGTGGTTTCGCTCCCGGCGTTCCTCGCGGGACAGCCTTTGCCGCAAGAGCTTTTCCCTGTTCTCAAACCGGCGGGTTTTCTTCTTCCCTTCCTCGATTTTGGCGGTCAGTTCTTCACGGGTTTTCGTTCTTGGTTTCGTCATGGCTGGTCGCTCCTTTCTGCTCATGGGCAAAAGAAAAGAGCAGCCGTTTTCTTGTGGGGAAAATAGCTGCTCATGGTTGATGTATTCAGTTGCTGGGGGGGAAATTATCTGCTCTATAAACGGGAATTTGCCGAGGTACTTATGATTCCATAAACTCATGAAGTTCCGCAACTGAGCATCCCTTACTTTCATAATACGCAAACATTTCGGGCAGTTTCTTTTTGTCATAACTAGTGATACAGTCAGACAACACGTGAACGATGTACTCATTTTTTGTCATATTGAAGCATGTGGATTTAATACAAGCTGTGGCATCTGCACCTGCAATAAAAAATTCTGTGATGTCGTATTCCTTAATGAAGCGGACAAAGTCTTCACTCGTTAAAGCATTGCTCTTTGTCTTGACGAAAATATTATTTGAAACAATTTTCATCTCCGACACCAACTCTGCACCATGTGTGCCAGACTTAAAGGTTCTTGTGCCTACAAAAAGATTGTTATGCTGAATATAAACAACATACATTTCTCTGCCAACAGCCCAGTCAATCGCTTGATTGACACGTTCAATGATTTCCTTGTAATTTTTTGTGATGTCATTTTGAAGGTCGATTACGACCAATGCACTGTTTTTCATAATGTGTTTCCTCCATAAATTCCGATTTGCCGCTCTCTTGCTTAGCTAAAGTATAGCACAAACCTGTGAACAATTCTATATCATTTCAGCCTGTCAGCGGCGTTATTTTCTCTGGCGCGCCCCCGCACCCTTGCTTTGCTGACCGCGCTTAAAGCGGCATAGTAGCCGCAGCATTAAGGCTTCCGTCGGAAATGTTTCCCGCCAGATATTCATAATATGCCTGTGCGCCGATCATTGCGGCATTATCTCCGCAAAGGGAAATCGGCGGGACATAGAGCCTGATTCCCTGCTTTTTGCAGCGGTCGGTCATAAGCTCGCGGAGCGTTGTATTAGCCGCAACGCCTCCTGCAAGCGCCGCCGTTTTGTAGCCGTATTCCATAGCCGCATGAACAAATTTATAGGAGAGAATATCCGCAACCGTAAACTGAAATGACGCGGCGAGGCTGTTTACATCAATCTGCTCTCCCTTCTGCGCGGCGTTATGGACAAGATTTATAACGTTGGTTTTCAGCCCGGAAAAGCTGAAATCATACGGGTTTTCGGTTTTCGGGTGAGGGAGCTTGTATTTGCGCGAATCTCCGTTTTTTGAGGCCTTGTCGATGTGGACTCCGCCGGGATACGGAAACCCCATGGCGCGCGCCGCTTTGTCGAACGCCTCGCCCGCCGCGTCGTCAAGCGTCCTGCCTATCGTTTCAAAGTGCGTATAATCATAAACCCGCATGATATGCGAATGTCCGCCCGAAGCGGCAAGACATAAATACGGCGGTTCAAGCTCGGGATGCGCAATATAATTCGCGGCGATATGCCCTTTTATGTGGTGAACAGGGATAAGCGGCTTTCCCGCAGCAAGCGCAAGCCCTTTCGCAAAGTTCACTCCTACAAGAAGCGCGCCGATAAGTCCGGGTGCGTAGGTGACAGCTATCGCGTCGGTTTCGGCGAGGGTCATTCCCGCCTGCGACAGCGCCTCGTCGACTACTGCGGTAATGCTTTCGCAGTGCCTTCTGCTTGCTATTTCGGGAACAACTCCTCCGTAGAGCTTATGTTCATCTATCTGTGTTGCGACAATATTGGATAAAACTCGCCGTCCATCTTCAACAACAGCGGCAGCGGTTTCATCGCACGAGCTTTCTATTGCAAGAATTTTCATTTGTAATAATTCCTTTCGTTTCCGACAATATAACTTAGGCAAGAATGTCCCCCGCCTCTAAGACGGCGGGTTTCATTTTCTCATTCATCAGGATATACAATCTCCTGCTGAATGAGAAGTTGGCTTCGCCGACCCTTGCCACGTTAAATGACGGGGCAAGCCCCTTATTGAATCATTTTATCACGCGGACAGGCTTTTGTCAATTCCTGCTGCACCGTCTTAGCCTTCCCCGCTCTCCGCTTTCTCTCATACCCCTGCAAAACACTGCGTTGCTCAGACAATTCACCCGATAATATCAAATGCGGAAATACACTTTGCCGCCCGGCGTATACTCGCCGTATAAAACCAAAAAGCCCGAAGAACTTTCTCCGGGCTTACTTATTATTCGCTTATTGCCAGTTTCCGCCGTTATCGCGTACAACGACAACCTTTTCTGATGTTATTTCGTTTACTCTGAACTCGGATGCGGACGCACTGCTGAATCCAACCGTTCCAAAGACGGCTGAAATACTGCTGTCAGCTGCAATTTCATAAACAAGACCGTCAACCCTGAAATAAGTCAGACCGTTCTGGCTTATGAGCTGCACATCTTCATTAAGCTGTTCAACCGAAATAAGCATTCCTCTGTTTGCGTCGAAAATGTATTTATCATTTTCGGAAATAAGCGCAAAGCTTTCAAAATCGTCGCCGCGCCTGATTTTCATTGTTTGACCGAATGCGGCAAGCTCTGCCATATCTCCGGTCGACATATCGAAAGAGTATAGCTTCGTTCCGATAACCGTGTCAAGCGTCGTCAGGTAAAGCGTGTTATTCTTGCAGCCTGCTACAGATACGGGAGCCTGCGCCTCAATAAGAGGACGGAACTGTATTCCCGTTTCGGAGGATATCTGTACCTCATAAATGAAGCTGCTAGTTTCAGAAATAGCCTTTACAAAATATTTGTCCTGTGCCGTACTGTAATGAATGGTTCCAAGCTCCGCCGCACCAAGATTTGCACTTACATCATAGGTGTGAAGCTCGTTATTCAAGAGATCGGCAACAGATATGAGATTTCTCGCGCCGCTTGCTCCGCAGCCGGTAATAATTATCGTATTCTCGTTTTTGAACGCGACCTTCGGACTGTTAAGCTCTGCGGAAGAACCGTTTTGGTCGCGGATAACTCCGCCCAGCGTGTATAGATAAACTCCGTTTTTCGTAAGAACAACAGCGTTATCTCCGCTTACGACCGTTTCTATTGAATTTGAAACATTAAGCTCATATATTTCTGTAAGAAGTCCGACATCAGAACCATAATACGTCGTAGACGTGATTTCATTCGCGGGGATTTCTGCCGTCGTTTCGGGAGCAGTCTCCTGCGTTTCAGCAGAAGTCTCGTCCGGTTCTTCAAATTCTTCGTCGTCTTCGGGATATTCCTCTTCGGGATCGTCCGATTCGCTTGTTGCGGGAGGCTTAAGCGTATCGGAAACGCTATCAGCGGATTCGCCGATAGCGGGAACGCTGATTTCACTAGTGGTTTTCTCCGAATCAAATGAAAACGGCGTCGTGGTGACAGGCGCAGTTGTTGCAGCTGCAGTCGTCGTTACATAATACTGATCATTTATCAGCGGATCATTATCCTCTACGGTTATCGGGCAGAAAGTATCGTCGTTGATTTCATCCGAACCCATTTCCGCAAGATAAACAGAAGAAAGATCCTGAATGCTGCGATAGTACATCGACAGGGTCGAGATTTTAACTGCGGCAACAGTCTTTTCGTCGCCGTGCTCCGCCTTATAACCGGCAATCTCGTCAGTTCCCCTTATCGTGCCGCTGCTGAGATAAACGGCGTCATACTCTATTTCACCTACGTCCGCAATGCCTGAGAACGCCATGACCATGTCGTTGCAGCTGACAGGCTCACGGAACGTTATATACATATTTACCGTCCGGTTCTCGCTCGACTGAAGATTATAGTAGTTCTGCTCGGCTTCGCTCAGGCGCTGCGCCGCAGAAAGAGCCGAAGCGGGGTCTACCTTTATATCGGGACCGGAGGATCTTGCGTTCATATAGCCCACTGCCGAAACAGTAAGCGCAACCGCCGCCGCAACGCCTGCCGCAGGCTTCCAGTAATCGGCGGCAAACTTCTGCCAAGAAGGCTTTTTCGCTTGTTTAAGCGCATTCTGGCGTATTTTTTCCGGGTCAAGGGCATACCGCGACATAAGCTCACGGTAAAAATCCTTTTCCGTCATAGCGCATCCTCCTTTCCGTTTTATTTTATGTAAATCAAAGATTGAACTTCTTTTTCTGACGCTCGATCGTGCGGTAAAGCTTGTTTTTTACCGACGAAAGATTCATATCAAGGTTCTTTGCTATTTCGTCGAGCTTCATATCACAGACGAAATGCAGATAAAATATTTTTCCGACAACAGGGTCGTCATTGGCAATATCGTCAAAGATCTGTTTTGCAAGCATAGTGTTGCAGAGAACATCCTCGAGGCTTTTCTGCTCGCGGGACATTTCTGCTTCGACCGCGACCATCTGTTCTTCCGTAAAATCCGCAAAAGACGTCGCCGAGCTGTGCTTTTTAACAAAGCCGAAATAGTTCTTGCACTCAAACTTCGCAATGTTTATCACAAACGCTTCCGAATTTTCTATATCCTCATATCCCTTTTTTGCAATTCTCTGATAGAACCGCGCGTAGATATTCTGAAGAATGTCCTCGGATTCCTGAATACTGCCGCATTTGCTTACGACATAGCGGGAAACCGACGAAAACGTTTCCGAATAAACCTTATTAAAGTAAGCGTCAAGCGCTTCGCTGCCCAAAAGCCTCACCTCGCTTTGCTGCCTACACTTAGTAGTAGGCGATTTTCCCGAAAAAGTTTCACCCGTCAAGAAAAAGTTGCCGTATGACACTTCCGGCTGCGGAACTTTTTCCCTTTTTTCGCACTGTTATACGCTTTTTCGCGCACAAAAACCCGAAAAAGTTCCTGAATTGATTATAACATATCCGCAGCGCGAAGCGCTGCATACGGCGAAGCCGCGATTTACGGAGCAAATCGGGATATGTTTCAATAAACACTCAGCCGTCCGAATTTTCAATTCGGCTAACGGCGTGTGTTTATTATAACATATCCGCAGGGCGCAGCCCTGCATACGGCGCAGCCGCGGTTTACAGA